>BNJV01001655.1_pt1 | contig 263491 bp, 332 predicted proteins | sample 8540591 | NCBI WGS metagenome assembly BNJV01 (sample SAMD00202457, study PRJDB9452) | human saliva metagenome | host: Homo sapiens
TTTGCCCAGCTTTTTCAAGAAAGAATCCGTGTTTATACTAAAGCTAAAAAGGCTCATTTAGAGCCTTTTTGTAAATGTTCAAACTATTGCTAATCATTGATTTTCTTTTTAGAAATTTCAAGCCTACTCTTTGGTTGTAGAAGTACTAAAGTCAACCTTTGGAGCTGTCTTAGCTTCTTCGCTTTCTTTAAAAGGTTTCTGCCTCTTTAAAGTTCATCATGTTAGCGAAAAGAACAGTTGGGAAACTTCTTAATTTTTGATTGTATTCTGTTGCCACTTTGTTGTAATCCTTACGGGCTACAAAGATACGATTTTTCACTTCCAGCCAGTTCTGTCATGAGTTGTTCCACATTTTTGATTGCTCTTGAGTTCTGGATAATTTTCTGTTAGCGATATTAAACGTGAAATAGCTGAACTCAACTCTCCTTGAGCCTCTTGATTTTCTTTTGAAGTTACGGAGCCATTCCCAATCTTAGCTCTTGCTTCTGCAATCTTGGTAAAAACTTCTGTTTCATGGTTCATTTGTCCTTTGACAGACTCACAAGATTTCCAATAAGATCTGACCGTCGTTGAAGGGCAGTAGCCACATCTGCTTGTGCTTGTTCCACCTTGCTTTGTTCGGAAACAAGGCCATTATAAGTGCCTACTATTGAGCAACCGCCAAGCAAGATAATAGCCAGTAAAATACTCAATACATAAATAATTCCTTTATTTTTCATATCTAAACCTACTCATTTCTATAAATTTTAATACAACGGAAAAGAATTACCAACTATCAGATGAGCCTCCACCATCAAAACCTCCACCATCCCAGCTGCTAGACGAGTCTGAGCTTGACCAGGAAGATCCTGAATCGGATGAGTCACTATACCACCAGCCTCCACCAGATGAGTCACCGTCGCTACCGCCACCACCTCTGATAATGGCAATAATGACTCCTATGAAATATATCCCCGTCAAAAACAGAAAGAAATCTTTCAAGGGATCTTTTCTTTGATGGCGACTTGATGCACTGTTTCTGTCTCGATTAGATTTTTTACCACTGATGCTTTCAGAATAACGTTTGATTTTAGAGGAATCTTCATCAGATGAAATGCTTCCACTTCCTCTATAAAACTGATTGTCCAAACCTTTGGCAATCGCTAAAATTCCCTTACTATAGTCCCCAGCTTTAAAATCTGTACGGCTGGCTGCCAAGAGCTGCTTGGTTTGATAGTCCGTTATTCTAATTGCGGTGTTATTACTGGTTTCAATTCTTGATTTACGGTCTTGAACGGCTACTACAATGAGACTTCCAAAATTATCTCCTGAATAGCCAACCTTCCAAGCCCTGGCAGTTTCATTAGCCACTGTTTCAATGCTTTCTCCTTCTAGACTATCTACAATATAGACGCCTATTTGAAACTTTTCTGCCTTTTGACTATTGGCTTCATTCAAATCACGAATCTGAGTAACTACTTCCTCTGTCAAATAATGATTTGGGTCGTAAATACCATAATCTGGTTTTTCAGGTGCAGTAAATGCTGATAGGAAAAGAAATGCCATCAGCAAACCTAGCAAGCGTATGAACAAACTATTTTTTAATAATCTGTATGCTTTCATAATAACCTCCCTATATTAGGAAAATTGTTTAGAGCATTATAGCATTTTGAATCTTACAAAGAAAGTACCTTTCCATTACAAAACCGTGACAAGGACTAGGAAAATGATGTTAATTTGATGACAAATTTAGATCTACGCTCTTGGTATCCTCTACAAAAAAGAAGGTCTGTTAACCTTCTTCTTTTTATCATTTTATTTCCGTTTTCTTGCGATCAGATGGATTGGCGTTCCTTCAAAGACGAAGGCCTTGCGGATTTGATTTTCCAAGAAACGCAAGTAAGAGAAGTGCATGAGCTCTTCTTCGTTGACAAAAATCACAAAGGTCGGTGGTTTAGTTGCCACTTGAGTCGCATAGAAAATCTTAAGACGTTTCCCTTTGTCTGTCGGTGTTGGATTGATGGCAATAGCGTCCATAATCACATCATTCAAGACAGCTGATGGGATACGAGTGTTTTGACTTTCACTGATTTGTTTAATCATCTCTGGAAGTTTGTGGAGACGTTGCTTGGTCAAAGCCGAAACAAAGATAATCGGTGCGTAAGGCAGATATTGGAACTGCTCACGGATATCCTCTTCCCAGTTTTTCATGGTGTGGTTATCTTTTTCAAGAGTATCCCACTTGTTAACTACAATGATCATCCCTTTACCAGCTTCGTGGGCAAATCCTGCGATACGCTTGTCGTACTCACGGATACCTTCTTCGGCATTGAGGACCATCAAGACTACATCTGAACGGTCAATAGCACGCATGGCACGCATGACTGAGTATTTCTCTGTGTTTTCATAGACTTTACCAGACTTACGCATACCAGCCGTATCAATCATGGTAAACTCTTGGCCATCCGCATCTGTAAAATGTGTATCAATGGCATCACGAGTTGTACCAGCAACAGGACTAGCAATGACGCGATCTTCTCCCAAAATAGCATTGATCAAGCTAGATTTTCCGACATTCGGGCGACCAATCAAGCTGAATTTAATGACATCTGGATTTTCATCTTCGACTTCATGTGGGAGATTTTCGACGATAGCATCCAGTACATCCCCTGTACCAATCCCGTGCACAGATGAAATTGGCAATGGCTCTCCTAATCCAAGAGCATAGAAATCATAGATATCATTTCTCATTTCCGGATTATCAACCTTGTTAACTGCAAGGATAACAGGTTTATGAGTTTTATAGAGTTTACGTGCTACGTATTCGTCAGCATCTGTGATGCCTTCTTTTCCAGAAACTACAAAAACGATGACATCAGCTTCTTCCATGGCAATCTCTGCCTGGTGCTTGATTTGTTCCATAAATGGAGCATCAACATCATCAATCCCTCCAGTATCAATCATACTGAAAGAACGGTTAAGCCATTCACCAGTAGCATAGATACGGTCCCGTGTCACTCCTTCGACATCTTCTACGATTGAGATGCGTTCCCCTGCAATACGGTTAAACAGGGTTGATTTCCCAACATTGGGACGTCCTACGATGGCAACAGTTGGTAAGGCCATGTTTTCTCACTTTCTATAATAAGTTCTTTAGTTCAAGATTTTCTCTAGTTGAGCTTGGTTCAGGCTGACCGAATTGCTCTGCAAGACGTTGACTCCAAGTGGTAGTCGCACGAGCTCCTGCATATTCGGTCTGCACACGGTCATAGGCTTCAATAGCCTCAGCTGTTTGTTCTTGGTATTCTTCCTCAAAAACAACATTCTCTAGTGGCAATCTTGGTTTTACATCATGTTTTTGGTTCGGCACACCGAGTGCAATCCCAAAAACTGGGTAGGTATAGTCAGGAAGCTTGAACAATTCTGCTAACTCAGCAGATTTGTAACGCACCAAACCGATAATTACTCCTCCATAGCCAAGGCTTTCTGCCGCAAGCAAAGTATTCTGTCCAGCCAAGGCTGCATCTACTGAAGTGATTAGGAGACCTTCCACTCCTTGAGGTTGGAAAGTATCGGTATGGAGACGAGCCCCTTTTTCTGCACGGTTTAAATCTCCTACAAAGAGGAGGGAAGGCGGCAGACTGACGAATCGCTTCCTGAGGAACCAGCTCAAAAAGAGCATCTTTCTTTTCTTGACTTCTGACTAGAATCACAGAATAAGATTGGAAATTTTTCCAAGAAGAAGCCATTTGGGCAGCTGTTAAAATCTCATTCAAGTCCTCTTGTGGAATCTCTTCTTCCTTAAATCTGCGCACTGATGAGTGGCTTTGCATTAATTTAATCGTTTCTGTCATCGACGATTTTCTCCTTCTAATCTTGTTTCCTCTGCTAAATAACGAATACGCTCCATGACACGTCTGGCTTCCCAAGTTTCATCGTTTCCGTTCTTGCCTTTTTGCAAAATGTTTTTCCAAATCTTCAAAAATTGAAGTTGGAAGTAAAAAAAGGTTGGTAAATCTTCTTGCATACGATACTGAAGAATGACTTGCAAGACTTCATCACGAACCCAAGGCGTTGATTGCTCGGCGCCAATATCATCCAAAATCAAGACTTCGGCTTGCTTGATTTCATCCACCAAATTCTTAACATTCCCATCACCGATAGCATTTTTGACATCAATGACAAAGCTAGGATAGTGAAGAAGAGTTGATGAAACGCCACGTTTTTCTGACAAGTCATGGGCTAGGGGCAGCCACCATAAAGCTCTTTCCTACCCCAAAGTCTCCGTAGAGATAGAGACCTTTACGGATGGCTGGATATTGCTCAACAAAGGTAAAGAGCTTTTCAAAAACTGGCAAACGTCCCAAATCATCCAAATCAACTTGAGCCAAACTAGCTTTTTTAAGACTAGCTGGAAGATTAATCAGTCTGAGACGGTTCTTGATAGCTGCTTCTTTCTCAGCCGCAATCAGTTCCGGAGTTTCCTCATAGGATACATCTGCGTAACCATGATTCATAACTAGAATTGGCTTATAGCCACGCGCGATATAGTCGGTATCTCCACGAAGGAACTTATCTCGCTCGGTGATGTATTGGTTAAACTTAGAGATACTACGATTCAATTCCTCTTGACTGAGAGATTCCTTCTGGATAAAAAGCCGCAACATCAGGATCTTTTTACAATCTGCTGGACCAGGTCCTGGTATTGAAAACGGCTGGGATGATCTTTAAGCACATCTCCTACACTTTCCATCTAGTCTCCTCCTTTTCCTAATCGATCTAACATTTCTTTTTTCTTACGTTCTAACTCCAAGCGAGTTTCTTCGCTGGTTTCATTTTTATATTCTGGATTACTCCATTTCGGGACATTGCTTTTGGCTTGGCTTGGTTTCGCTGATTTTTGTTCCTGCCCCTTTTGATTCTTCTCTCTGATTCGAAGCACAGCTTCTTCAGCAGAACGAATCTTGTTATAAGAGTAATCATTAGCCACTTTCATGGCATATTTTTCATTGAGATTGGCCGAATCAACCTTATTGAAGGTCAAGAGTATAACGACATTGATAACTTCATCAAGCAAGCCTAGGTCTGCCATCTGTTTTTAGCAAATCGCGTTCAGCTTGGATAATTCCAGCATTTAGGGTTTGTTTGATACCCGCTAAAAATTGCAGGGCCGTTTTACTCTTAGCTTCTCGGATAATGGTCGCTTCTTGGGGACTAAAGTCCGATGCAACAGACTCTTGCGCTAATTTTTCACGCATGCGCTTGACAGAAATAACTTGCGAAACAGCTGTTGATTTGGCCAATTGATAGGTTTCAAACCAGGTCCATTTTTTCTCATCAGCAATTTTAAATAACTCCAAAACATCTGACTGTTCATCTTGGAAACGGAGATTATCTCTCGCCATGAGCTGACGAAAATGCTCCAAATCAAAATCATTTTTAAAATCAGCTTTTACTGGTGTCTCATCATGACTAGCCAATTCTTCTATCTCTGGAAAGGCATGACTCAAAGGAACAGTCAAAGGCTCTCCGCCTGCCTGCTCTTGGCGCAAATCAGAAACTGCTGGCTCACCGATTTTTTTCTCCAATAAGGTACGATAAACTGTATGACGCAAGAAATCTGAGCTAGAAAGCGTTGGATGAATAGCAAGTTCATAACCGTCACCCTTTTGATAGAGGGTAACTAAATTGAAGGCTGATAAGATTTTAAAAGCCTTTAAAAGCCTGTCCATCCCAAAATTGAGATGATTGAGGATAGCTGCAAACAGGTGTTCCTTTTGTCCATCATCCCAAAAAGCTAAGGTATAAAGGTAAAGACTCAGCGCATCCTGACCGATAATCGGGAGGTAGCACTGCACCAAAGTTGTGGGATCTTGCGACACCCGATTATTCTTTAGAAAAGAAAAACGATCATTAGGCTTCATTTATTTTTCCTTTTTCTTCTTTGAAGATTGCGTAATTTGTTTGAGAAGATTTTCGAGCTCACTCACGTCTTTAAAGCTACGATAGACGCTGGCGAAACGAACGTAAGTGATTTCATCCAGTTCAGCCAATTCTTCCATGACCAGTGAACCAATATCTTCACTTTGAATTTCATTATCATTGCGACTGAGGAGTTTTTGTTCGATACGATTGACCACCATGCCAATCTCATCACTAGACACCGGACGTTTTTGAGCCGAACGAATAATCCCGTTAAAGATTTTATCTCTGGAGAACTGCTCCCGTGTGCCATCCTTCTTGACTACAACCAGCGTTCTTTCTTCTACACGTTCATAGGTCGTAAAACGATGCTGACATTCTTCACACTCACGTCTTCTTCTAATCGTATTTCCTTCTTCAGCCTGACGGCTATCGATAACACTTGATTTAGTAGCGCCACATTTTTGGACAACGCATGTCTTCCCCTCCTTGTCGTTTTCTTTTCATTATACCATTTTTAAGCAATTCCCCAAAATAATTCTCCTTTTAGCTTGACAAGTTTTTTGTTTAGTTGTATTATTTAAGTGACACAAAAAGAAATTGTTGAAAGGAGACCGTGATGTCCTGGACATTTGATAACAACAAACCCATTTATTTGCAAATAATGGATAAGATCAAACTGCAAATCGTTTCCCATAAACTAGAACCCAACCAACAACTGCCAACTGTCAGAGAACTGGCTAACGAGGCTGGCGCCAATCCTAATACCATCCAACGTGCCCTATCAGATCTAGAAAGAGAAGGCTTTGTATACACCAAGCGGACTGCAGGTCGTTTTGTCACCGAGGACTTGGACCCTAATCCTCCAATCCCGGAAGCAACTATCAGAAGAACAACTGCAGCAATTTGTAACAGGCATGGTAGAATTTGGCTATGAAAAAGAAGAACTACCAACTGTTTTGAGAGATTATATTGAAGGAGTTTAGACTATGACCTTGTTAACGTTTGAAAATGTTTCAAAATTCTATGGAGCAAGCCCTGCTCTTGCAAATGTTTCCCTTGAAATCCCAGCAGGAAAGATTGTTGGACTCCTTGGTCCAAATGGTTCCGGAAAAACAACCCTGATTAAACTAATCAACGGTTTACTCCAACCAGAGCAAGGGCGTATCCTCATCAATGGCATGGAACCAAGCCCAGCAACTAAGGCTATCGTTTCTTATCTACCTGATACGACCTATCTCAACGAACAGATGAAGGTCAAAGAAGCTCTTACCTTTTTCAAGACCTTCTATAAAGATTTCAATCTGGAGCGTGCTCAAGGTCTTCTTCGTGACCTTGGTATCGATGAGAATAGCCGTTTCAAGAAACTCTCAAAAGGGAACAAAGAAAAAGTTCAGTTGATTCTGGTCATGAGTCGTGATGCTCGTCTATACGTCCTTGATGAACCAATCGGTGGTGTCGATCCTGCGGCTCGTGACTATATCTTGAACACCATCATCAACAACTACTCTCCAACTTCGACTGTCTTGATTTCAACTCACTTGATTTCAGATATCGAACCAATCTTGGATGAGATTGTCTTCCTCAAGGATGGAAAAGTTGTCCGTCAAGGAAATGTAGATGATATTCGCTACGAATCAGGAGAGTCTATCGACCAGCTCTTCCGTCACGAATTCAAAGCCTAGTTAAAGGAGATTCTTATGTTTTGGAATTTAGTTCGTTATGAATTTAAAAATGTCAACAAATGGTTTTTAGCCCTCTATGCTGCTGTACTATCCCTATCTGTCATAATAGGAATTCAGGGCAGCACCCTTACAAGCACCTATTATCAAGATAAGGGCGTTGTTATGTTAGTATTTCTATCTCTGGTTTTTGGTGGTCTGGTTATTACTTTGAGTATCTCAACCTTGATTTTGATTATTCAACGATTTAAGGGAAGTGTTTACGATCGTCGTGGCTATCTAACTCTCACCCTGCCAGTATCTGAACACCAGATCCTCTCCGCTAAAACTGCTTGGAGCCTTTGTTTGGTCTTTGACAAGTACAGTGGTTTTCCTTTTTAGCCTTTATATTATCATTTCCATGATTCAACCAGACGCCTTCCTATCTAGTTTTGCCGAGTATATGCTAAAAAATTATACAGATAATTTCTGGTTAGCCTTGATTTCCTATATTTTTAACACTCTTGCAAGTATCCTTTGTATCTACTTGTCTATCTCTATCGGTCAACTCTTTAATGAGTACCGTACAGCTCTTTGCGGTCGTCGCCTACATCGCCATCCAAATTGTTCTTGGCTTTGTCACTCTCAATCTTCGCATCGATTTCGACTACAATTGGGTATTATCCTTTGAAATTTTCAAAGACTTAATCCTTAGCGTCGGCTTCTATCTCGGAACCTACTATATCTTAAAGAACAAAGTAAACTTACAATAATGAATAAAGCCCCTAGCAAATAAAGCTAGAGGCTTCTTTTTACACAAAGAAATATAACATTCTTATTTTTTAACTCAATATCAAACCTGCTACGATGGGACTTACAAATACATAGAGAATACCGGTGACACCGATAGACAGGCCACCCATAGCCCCCGCAACAGCTCCATAACGAAAAGCTGTTCCAGTCCCAACTGCGTGACCAGTTCCTCCAAGAGCAAGACCAACAGCTACTGGATCGTCAATTTTTAGCCATTTTAGAAGCGTTGGTCCTATAACGCTGGTCAAAATGCCAGTTGCTACCACAACTACCAAGGTGATCGTCGCTATCCCTTGTAGCTTATCCGTAATTCCAACTGCCATGGCCGTCGTCACAGACTTTGGGAAAAGCGAAATCGCCAAGAAAAAATCCATACCGAAAAATTTTGCAACAAAAGCTGTAAAAACTGTATTTACAACAACAGCAAGGAAACTACTGAGTAGAATACTTCTGACATGGTGTTTCATGAGGTGAAAACTCTTATAAAGAGGAATTCCTAAAGCTACTGTTGAAGGAACAATCAAGTTATTGAGGTAGACCCCACCTTGATAATAGGCAACATAAGAAATACCAGTCAGTTTTAGAAAAGCAATGATAAATAAAGTTGCTAGCAGCAAGGGAGTGGTCAGAGGATGAGGGTACCGTCTAAAGATAATCATGCCTCCAAGATAAGCCAAAATAGACAAGGCTATCCCAAAAAGTGGATTGGATACAAATTCGCTCATTTGGCACCTCTTTCTTCGTAATCACCTTCATAACGCTTTTTGATAAACTGAACTACAAGCGCAATCAAGATTATATTGATAACTGCTGCAAAAAAGACAATCAAGACAATGGGCAATAAATAGGGAGCAATCACATCAAATTTCTCCATAATCCCAACTGCAGGAGGTAGAAAGAGGATAGTCATATTAGCTAGGAGAAAATTCCCAACCATGTTGACATGACGTACCCGCAACCACTTAAACTGCAAGGCTAAAAATAAAATAATCAAACCGATAATGCTTCCAGGAATAGGCAAATGGAAAAAGCTAGAGATTCCCTCACCAATCAGTGAAATGACAAAGAGAATCATTAACTGAACATATAATTTCATCGTTTACTCCACAAATAGACTTTCTGCATACCAGTTTACTCTTTTTTCAGAAAATTTCAAGGAAATACACAAGAAACATCCTTCTTGCTATCTATTCCAAAAAGTTGTATACTAATTGCGTGCGCAAGCATCTCAGATAGGCAAATCTGTTTATAACTACCATATAGAAAGGAGATTGATATGACTTACTTAGAAAAATGGTTTGACTTCAACCGCCGACAAGTAGAGCTAGAAGCTCTTTTAGAGCAAACGATTGCTGAGCAGAGTGACCAAAGCCTAACGCTCAAAGAATTCTATCTCTTGCACTTTTTAAATCAGGCTCAAGAAAAATCTTTGAGACAGATTGACCTGCCGGACAAACTCCATCTGAGTCCAAGCGCAGTATCACGAATGGTGGCACGCCTAGAAGCCAAAAACTGCGGTTTACTTAGTCGGAGATGTTGTGACCAGGATAAGCGCGCTAGTTTTATCTGCCTCACTAAGGAGGGTCAGACAACTCTTGCCTATCTACAAAAAGCTGTAGAAGAGAGCCTTGAAACAAAAGCAAGTTGGCTTTCCTAAAATTTTTACAAAAAAACTTGCGTGCGCAAGCAATTTTCTTGACATTCCTTTTTCCAAGGAGTAAAATGAAGATATGATTTAGCAAAGGAGAATCCTATGATTGAAATCACTTATCTTGATGCCAGCAAGCAAGAGAGAACCATAACCTTCGAGTCATACGAAGAATTTGAACGTTCTCAACATGCCTGCCTGATTGGTGTCGCAGACTACTACCCTGTCCAAAAAGTAACCTACAAGGGACATGATTTGGACTACCATGGGACTTATGGAGATGTTTTCTTCTATCTCATGAAACAAGATTTAAGCCAATATAATTAAAAAGGAGAAATACTATGGCAAAAGCAATTACAGATGCAACATTCGAACAAGAAACTAAAGACGGATTGGTCTTGGTAGACTTCTGGGCTACTTGGTGTGGTCCATGTCGTATGCAAGGTCCAATCTTGGACAAATTGTCTGAAGAACTTTCAGAAGATGTCTTGAAGATCGTTAAAATGGACGTTGATGAAAATCCAAACACAGCTCGTGCATTTGGTATCATGTCTATCCCTACTCTTCTCTTCAAGAAAGATGGACAAGTTGTTAAACAAGTGGCTGGTGTTCACACCGCAGAACAAATCAAGCCATCGTTGCTGAATTAAGCTAATCAAAGGAGAGACCAAGTGCATTCATTTGGTCTCTTTTTTCTTGCCCTTTGCCATTTTTCAAAAAATATGCTAGACTGTAACTAGAATATTACGATGTTTGGGACATGCCATCGCTAAAAAAAACCTCTACTTGGTATTTTTTAGCTCCCTCTAGGGAGCTTTTTGCGTGCTCTGAACATTTCCCATTTTGGAAGGAGTACTATGAAACGTCAATCAGCCTTGGTCGTCTTTAGTGGCGGTCAAGATTCAACAACCTGCCTTTTCTGGGCCAAGCAACACTATAAAAGGGTCGAAGCCGTTACCTTTGCCTACGGTCAACGCCACCATTTAGAAATTCAAGTGGCCAAAGAAATCGCTGAGGAACAAGGAATTCGTCATCATATCCTAGATATGTCTCTGCTAGGACAAATTACTGAAAATGCCTTGACTTCAGATTTAGAAATTGAGCAAAAAGAAGGAGAGGTTCCTAATACCTTCGTTGACGGTCGCAATCATCTCTTTCTGTCCTTTGCGGCAGTTCTTGCCAAGCAGCGTGGAATTACGGATATCGTGACAGGAGTGTGCGAAACAGACTTTTCAGGTTATCCTGACTGTCGGGATGTCTTTGTCAAATCACTCAATGTCACGCTCAACCTCGCTATGGATTACGACTTTGTGATTCAAACGCCTCTCATGTGGTTAGACAAGGCTGAAACTTGGGAATTAGCTGACCAACTTGGTGCCTTTGACTACGTTCGTGAGAAGACCTTGACCTGCTACAATGGGATTATCGGTACTGGTTGTGGAGATTGTCCTGCCTGCCATCTACGCCAACATGGTTTAGAGGTTTATCTCTCTCAGAAAGGAGAGGCCTGATGTTTTTTGCCCCCAAAGAAATCAAACAAGAAACTGGGGAATCTCTTGTCTACAATCCTCACAGAACCTTAGTCTCAAAAGAATTTACCTTCGATGCTGCCCACCACCTCTTTCACTATGAAGGAAAGTGCAAATCCCTACACGGTCACACCTATCATCTGCAAATCGCTGTTAGTGGATTTTTAGATGATAGAGGTATGACCTACGATTTCGGAGACATCAAAGCTATCTACAAGGACTACTTAGAGCCCCACTTGGATCATCGCTATCTCAATGAAACCCTGCCCTACATGAATACAACTGCTGAAAATATGGTTTACTGGATTTTCCAAACCATGAGCCAAGAGTTGCCAGACGAGCGCGGTCTCCGTTTGGAATATGTTCGTCTCTATGAAACTCCGACTGCCTTTGCAGAGTTTAGACGGGAGTGGTTAGATGACTAAGGAACGTGTCCTCAAACTACCAGTTCTAGAAATTTTTTTGGGCCTACCTTTCAAGGTGAAGGTCGTGCTATTGGCCAGAAAACCATGTTTGTCCGCACTGCTGGTTGCGACTACCACTGCGACTGGTGCGATTCCGCCTTTACTTGGGACGGTTCTGAAAAACCAACTCGTATGACAGCTGATGAAGTAATCGCTGAGTTAGACAAACTAGGAAGCTACGACTATGTCACCCTATCTGGGGGGAATCCTGCTATCCTAGCAGCCAATATGGCTCAACTTGTCACCAAGCTCAAGGAACGTGGGGTCACTCTGGCTGTTGAGACCCAGGGATCCCGCTGGCAACATTGGTTAAAAGATATCGACCAAGTCACTCTGAGTCCTAAGCCTCCTTCCTCCAAGATGGAAGTCAACTTTGAGACCTTGGACTTTATCGTTTCCCAACTAGACCCAGACAAAGTAACCTTTAAAATCCCTGTCTTTGATGATGCAGATCTAGCCTTTGCCAAAGGTATTCAAGAACGCTACCAACCAGATGTCCTCTTCTTATCGGCGGGAAATCCTGAGCCCAAGGCTACAGGCAATATTGTCCAAGACCAACTGGACCGCCTCAAAGAACTCTGGGAACGCGTCGCTGCCGACGATAGCTGGGGCAATGTCCGCGTCCCTTCCTCAACTCCATACCCTCCTCTACGACAACCAACGTGGTGTTTAAGATTAGAAAGAAAAAAATCATGTCACAACAAGAAGAAATGAAAAACCTCAGCCTCCTCGGCAACAAAGAAACCAACTACATTTTCGAATATCAACCCTGAAGTCCTCGAATCCTTTGACAATCGTCATGTGGAAAATGACTATTTCATCAAGTTCAACTGCCCTGAATTTACCTCACTTTGTCCCATCACTGCTCAGCCAGACTTTGCAACTATTTATATTTCCTACATTCCTGACAAGCTCTGTGTCGAGTCAAAAATCCCTCAAACTCTACCTCTTTAGCTACCGAAACCATGGAGATTTTTCATGAAAACTGTATCAACACTATAGGGAAAGACTTGGTCAACTTGCTAGACCCTCGCTATTTAGAAGTCTGGGGAAAATTTACACCTCGCGGTGGCATTTCAATCGACCCTTACTACAACTACGGTAAGCCAGGAACTAAGTATGAAGGCTTGGCAGAACAACGCCTCTTCCAACATGACCTCTATCCAGAGAAAATTGACAACCGTTAAACTCATACTCAATGAAAATCAAAAAGCAAACTAGGAAACTAGCCACAGGTTGCTCAAAGCACTGCTTTGAGGTTGTGGATAAGACTGACGTGGTTTGAAGAGATTTTCGAAGAGTATCATACGAAAAAGCCTTGTTCCTCAAGATGAGAAGCAAGGCTTTTTAAGTTTCAATTATTCTTCAGTTCCAAGGAAGTTTTTAGCAACAAGGGCTGCAAGAACTCCACCAACGATTGGTGCAAGGATGAAAATCCAAACTTGTTGAAGAGCTTCGCCACCTACCAATACAGCAGGAGCCAAGCTACGAGCTGGGTTTACTGAAAGTCCAGTGATATTCAATCCAACAAGGATCATAGCTGTCAATGACAAACCGATCACCAAACCAGCGATTGCGCCATTTCCTTTGCTTTCTGATGTTACAGTCATGATGACCAAAACAAACAAGAATGTTGCGATTGTTTCAAACAAGAAACCACCAAAGACAGTGACACCGTTTGCCAAGGCATTTTCACCAAGACTTGCAGTTGACATACCTGAATTTGCCAAGAGGAAGAATACAGATCCTGATGCAAGGAAAGCACCGACTACTTGACCAAGGATGTAGTTTACAAGCTCTGAAGATGACAAACGTTTGTTAACAAACATAGCGATAGAAACAGCCGGGTTCAAGTGAGCACCTGAAACAGTTCCGATTGAGAAAGCTGCAACTACGATTGCCAAACCAAAGGCAAGAGCAATCCCAAGGTGTCCAAGTCCTTCAACACCATTTCCAAAAACAACAGCTCCTGTTCCGATGAACACAAGCATAAAAGTACCGATCAATTCAGCAACAAATTTTTTCATGTTAAGTCTCCTTTTTTTAAACTATGTATTAGTCTATCAGAAGGAGGAAAGGGTTTCAAGAAATGTGCTTGGAAAATAATGTGCGCTTTTCCCCTTTACACGATAGTTTTATTTTTCTAACTCTAAATCTCACAAAGGAAAATTTTCGATCATTTTGGTTTTGAAAAAATAATCATTTTTTTAAAAACCAGTCTTTGTTTGACACAAATTTCACAAAGTTGTATACTAAAACGTGATAGGACTTCTTTTAGAAACTTATCACAACTCACTTATAACCCTTTGCTGTTCTTTTATGAACGTTGAAATGGTATCACGGATACCAAAGGAGGAATCATATGTCTAAAGTAGCTATTGTTACAGGTGCAGGTCAAGGAATCGGTTTTGCAATCGCAAAACGCTTGGTCCAAGATGGTTTTAAGGTTGGGGTATTAGACTACAATGCTGAAACAGCTGAAAAAGCAGTTGCTGAATTGTCAGCAGAGAATGCTTTAGCTGTTGTAGCAGATGTGTCTAAACAAGCAGAGGTTGCTGCAGCTTTCCAAAAAGTTGTAGACCATTTTGGAGACTTGAACGTTGTGGTAAACAATGCTGGTGTCGCTCCGACTACACCTCTAGATACGATTACAGAAGAACAGTTCAATCGTACCTTTGCTATTAACGTCGGTGGGGTAATCTGGGGAGCACAAGCTGCTCAAGCTCAGTTCAAAGCACTTGGTCATGGTGGTAAAATCATCAACGCTACTTCTCAAGCAGGTGTTGTTGGAAATCCAAACTTGACTGTTTATGGTGGTACAAAATTCGCTGTTCGTGGTATTACTCAAACATTGGCGCGTGATTTAGCTGACTCAGGCATCACTGTTAATGCGTATGCACCTGGTATCGTTAAGACTCCAATGATGTATGATATCGCTCACGAAGTTGGGAAAAATGCAGGAAAAGACGACGAATGGGGTATGCAAACATTCGCAAAAGATATTACATTGAAACGCCTATCTGAGCCAGAAGATGTCGCTGCAGCGGTTAGCTTCCTTGCTGGACCAGATTCAAACTACATTACAGGTCAAACCATTATCGTCGATGGTGGTATGCAATTCCATTAAGATAAAAAAAGAGGTTGGAAAATAATCCAACCTCTTTTTTTATCTCTACGATTCCAATTTCCAGAGTCATTTTTTTGTTAGTGAAACTAATCTTTCTTCAAGACTAGAAATATTTGGAAAAATTGGAAAGGAACAGGGAATAATTAAAACACTATTTTTTCTTCTTCGGATTTAAATCTTCAAAAGATGTACTATTTTTTTACTAACAGCCCTCGCTAATTGCTTTTTTGTCCTAAACCATTAATTGAGGTATCCATTTGTGCTGCTAAAGTCGTTACAGCTGTCTTATTTGTCATAGCAAAAATCCCTATCTCCTCATCGTACTTATCTACAATATCCTTTCTACCTGATATTATCGGAGGAGCGCAAAATGCTTTGATAGTTGCTCTTTCCAATGTTTTTTTGATTTCTCGTCTGGCTGATTCTGACATGGGGCCAATCAAAGCATCTATGACTAAATCCACTAGCATTTTTTTCTGCTCCCTTTCTAACTCGTATAGATTTCTTCTTCGACTATAACTCTCTTCTAACTCTTTTTCTAAGCGAGAGCGCTCTTTTCGGTACTGAGTCTGCAATTCTTCATCTTTTGCCTCTATTTTAGCATATTGACGAAAATACTCACTCCTAGTCTCAACTGCATAAGATTCCAAGAGTATCAGAAATTGGTGGCGCTCTCTCTCATCTCCAGAATTCTTTTTACCAAAATCATAAGCGATGTTCTCAAATTCCTCATATAATCTAGTCAGCTGAGAACGATTATGATCTAAACTTTCATAGGATTCTTCTATTTTCTTCTTAGCAGTTCTATAGTCATCCTCCAAGGACAAAAGACCATCTTCTTGCTTTTTTATTTTAATTTGAATTTCTTCTAGTTTGTCCATTGATTAATATCCCTTGCCAAGCTTTCATCTCCTTCAACTGCTTGTTCAACACCCTTCTGAATATTCGTTTCCAAATCTGTAAAGGCTTTTACAATCTCAGCTGATTTACTTACTTTTTTATCAAAATATCTCTGAGTCTCCCCCACAATACTATCATGCGTTACCCCAGCTTCTGCATAGACATCCTCTATCTCATCATAAGTTAACTCTGTGACGAACCAAGGAACTTCCTTACTTTTATCGTAGAGTGTTTCAGCATCCGCAACTGCTTTTTTCGCCACTGCCTCAATCTCACTGTGTCCGTTGCTGACGCTCTCTGTCATTGCTGTCGCAACAGCTGTTGCTTGGACGCTATCCAAGAAAAACATCTCATGGATACTTATACTACCATCTGATAAAAATTGAGTATTCAACTGCTTTAAAAGTCCGTTTTTGACACCTTGTAGTTTCTTCAGAGTCTCATAGTTCTTCTTTTCAAGTCCAGTCATCTTCTCTGGACTCTGTCTTTCCAAAATATCCTTGATTTGGTTAATTTGATTTTTATCACCCGTAATATCTGGATCAATACTGTGCCCACCGGAATTTTCAAGCAGGTAATCTTCCCCCAAGTACACACCCAAAAGAGGAATAGATACATTATTAAGGGGGTCATCTTGAGTCCGGATTCGTACTACTTGACCTGTGAATGTTTTTTGTTTATTGATTATCTTCTCCCTTGCTGAATCCCACGGAGTCAGATAATCTATGATTTTATCTTTAGATTTGATAAGACCTTCTAAATAAAGGGGAGCTGAGTTATATACCACAGTACGGGGAGCGTTATACTCTAAGGCCACCATCTGAGCGACATTCCCTCCTAAAGAATGTCCAGTTAGAGTAATATTATCCCCATATCTCTGTCGAATTCTTTCATAAAATTTGAAAGCTTCATCACAGTGATTACCGAGCGCCATAATTATGCCACCGGCATCTGTAGCGACATCCTTGGCTATATCCGCACTAGGATTCGTTCCCGTATAGGCAATAATCACCTCTCCACTGTCCTTATCTAGGAAGGCTGTACCACTTGTGCCAGTGGAATCATCATGAAAATCATCTAGATATTGGAGGTTGGGAGGGAGTTTTTTCTTAGAGTACATTTCTACATATTGAAGTACATTATTGTCAGTAGCTCCCTGATTAACTCGCACATTCTCAAATTCGTAAGTTAGATTTGCTGCATCCAGAGTTGGAATTCCACTGTTAACTGATTCTTTTTCACTCATTCTTTCGCATGCTCCTTATTTATAATCAGGTCAATCAGGATGTTTTAAATGTTATCAAATTAATTAGAAACATTATTTCTATCATCTATCCAACTTGAAACTATCTCACTCATTCCATCGTTTGGGTTATCCTTAAAAGCAATATTAACATTCAATCGATAACCTTTTTGCATTATTATAAGATTCCGCTCCACTTATTGATAACATGTGTTCTCCATTTGAATTAAGGAAATTATTTATCGTAGAGTCATTACTAATATAATAGATTTCAAACACATTGCGATTTGAAAAAAATATTGAAATTTCTCAAGCTTCATTTGAGATAAAATATCTCTATTCAAACTTAATTTTTTTGGAATAGAAAATCTTTATAATCCCAAATTTTTTTCCGCTACCTCATTGTTAGAAAAATACAAATTGACCATCTTTATATTCCACATCAACATGGTCCTTCACTTCTTCTTTATATGGATTAGTAGAGATTTGTATAGTCTCTATCTTTCCTTTTATGGTTTGATTTTCTGCATCTCCATCTAAAGAAACTACTGTTCTAAGCGAATCCTTATAGAATGTTTGAGTAATGTTGAACCCTTCCGGAAATTGCTTAAATAAATCAAAGAGATTTTCAGTTGAATAAACACGACTGACCTCAGAGACTTTATTCTCAATCCATTCTCGGCTGTTCTTATTTTCTCCGCATCCTGTTAATCCCATCATTATCAATCCTCCTAAAAGTACCATTGTAAGAGATATGCTTTTTTTCATAATCCTCTCCTTACTTATGATATTCAATAAAACAACTAATTATAGTTCCCATATAGTATATCATAAAAGCATCATTTCCTTATATCTTACTCAAATTTATAAGTTAGATTAGAAGCATCCAGAGTTGGAACATTACTATTTGACATCTATCTACTCCATATTCTTACTTTTTTTCCTGTTATAAGTTCTGAATGAGATATATTTTCTCCGTCAAAAACCACAGGATAACCGTATTCATAGCCAATAGTTGCAGAGTGATCTGCACTAATAAAAAAAGATCTAACGACTCGCTTGATTGTATATGGAAGTAGTCCTGAATAATTTTACTATTTACATTTCTATAAGTAATAGAAGCATCACCAGTCTCCCAATTATAGTACGTTTTTTTGAGCTCAAATTGAGATAGAGCTGTTTTATTTAGTTCTAACTTTTGAAATAAAAAACCATCATAAAACAAATCATCTTTAGAAACTTCTGGATTCAAAAATTCTAATCCTTTTTCAGTGTACACAATACGGCTTTCTAAAAGCACTTTTTCTTCATAAGGATTACCTCGAGCTTCTATTCTTTTAAAATTGCCAGTTATTTCTTTTGTTTCTGCATTTCCTACGAGTTCAATCTTCTGATAACGAGAATAGTCCTTCGTCTCATCGTAAGTATCAATACTTCTAATCTCAAACCCTTCCGGAAATTGCTTAAACAAGTCAAACAGATTCTCGGTTGGATAGACACGACTGACCTCGGAGACTTTGTTCTCAATCCATTCTCGACTATTTTTATTTTCTCCACATCCTGCTAATCCTATCATGATCAATCCCCCTAAAAGTAATATTGTGAGAAAAGTGCGTTTGTTCATAACCTTCTCCTTATTTATAATATTCAATAAAATAGCTAACCCTAGTTCTAGTATACCATAAAAGCAACAATTCCTTACTATCTTATTCAAGTTCGTAAATCAGATTAGAGCATCTAAAGTAGCAATACCACTATTCGCTGTATCCTTCTTACTCATACTTTTCTCCTAATTCGATACTCTCTCCTTAAAATAATAGCCATCATTAAAATCAACAGTAACAGAATAGTAATAAAAGTCATCTAACCTCAAAGAACTACCAAATCCTAGTACTGTTTCAGCTTGTTGCTTTTTTTATTAAAATATTGGTTAATCGTTGTGTTTTTTTATAATATAATCTATATCAAAAAGAACCATTATTTCCGTTAAAATGTTTGTTTTTTTAATGATAATTTGCTTAAAAATTCTTTATCTATACCAAGTTTTTGAAACAAGAAACCATCAAACTTCCATATTTTTTTAGCAGTTTCTTCATCAGAAAAAAATAAATTTGTTGTCTACATATTGAACACTTATTACCTCTTCTTCGCTTTTGGGTGCTTCATCCTTCGCTGGAATTTTAGCAAGAGTACCTGTTATTGTATGAGATGTTGCATCACCTGTCAGCTTAATTTCTGTGATAAAATCGTCAATTCCATCACTTTTCTTTTTAAAATACACCTGCTCAATCTCAAAACCTTCCGGAAATTGCTTAAACAAGTCAAAGAGATTTTCAGTTGGATAAACTCGACTAACCTCAGAGACTTTGTTCTCAATCCATTCTCGACTGTTCTTATTTTCTCCACATCCCGCCAATCCTATCATGATCAATCCTCCTAAAAGTACCATTGTGAGAAATATACGTTTTTTCATAACCCTCTCCTTACTTATGATATTCAATAAAACAGCTGACCATAGCTCCCTTATAATATACCATAAAAGCAACATTTCCTTGCATCTTGTTCAAATTCGTAAGTCATATTCGCCACGTCTAAAGTTGGAATTCCACTATTCATAAATTTTTTTCATCTAGCATTTTATTTCCCATTAATTCGATACCGTTTCTATGAATGTATAAACATTATCGTAGTTGATAGTTATTGAATAATAGAAATAATCATCGTTTCGGTATGAACTTCCAAAAACCTAATGTTGCTTGTTCATTTTCATCTTTTTTTAAAATACTGATTGATAGTTTGATTTCGAACTAAATAATCAATATCAAAAAGCTCCATTGTTCCCATTATAACTTTTGGCTTTCATAGATAACGAAGATAGAAAAGAATGATCAATTGTTAGCTTTTGAAATAAAAATCCATCAAAAGGCCATAATTCTTTCGCCTTCTTCTCATCAGAAAAGATAAATTCCCCGTTAATATAATCTACTTTTTATAGTTTCTTCTGGCTTTTCAGTAATATCTTCAGAAGCACGTGTCTTAGTTAGCAATCCAGAAATTGTTTGGTTACTACTATCTCCTTGTAAAGTTATTTCGATGATATAGGTTCCACGTTTTATATATACTTGATTTACTTTAAACCCCTCCGGAAATTGCTTAAACAAATCAATGAGATTTTCAGTTGGATAAACGCGACTGACCTCAGAGACTTTATTCTCAATCCATTCTCGGCTGTTCTTATTTTCTCCGCATCCTGTTAATCCCATCATTATCAAGCCTCCTAAAAGTACCATTGTGAGAAATATGCGTTTTTTCATAACCCTCTCCTTATTTATAACATTCAATTAAACAACTAATCATAGTTCCCATATAGTATATCATAAAAGACTGATATGACTGTTCCCTCGCTCACGTAGAATCCCTGTCTAATTCATTTTAAAGCACTGTAATCCTAAAAGTCATGATATAATAGACAGTGAATAACAAGCATTACTTAAAGGAGAAATGTATGAAAAAATCGTTTAGACTTTGTTGCCTAGCTTGTGTGACAACACTAGCTTTAGCCCTTTGGCGCTTGTTCATCTAAACCTTCAACCACTGCTACAAGCAATACAGAAGGTACTACAAATACAGAGACAGCAACCTACCATAAGAAAGATGTAACTGGTCCTGCTGCTTCATTTGATTGGAATGCCAAAGTTGAACCTACGAACTATGAGAGAACCTTTGTTGAAACCAACAGTGGCAGTCAATTTAATAAAACTTTAGACCGTACTAAAGAAGCAGCTGAGAATCTTGAAAAAAAGAAAAAGGAAATTTCGGATCCTAAGGTTCAAACAGCCCTCAAATTAGTGGATGCCGTCTTTGTCAATCAAGAAAATCTTGACCTAGTTGTGAAAGCAGCGGGTGCTAGCAATCAAGAAGAGTTATTTGATAAGATTTGGAACGAATATTTAGTCCCTGAGTTAACTAAAATCCGTCCGAATTTTTCAAATGATACGGTCTTTGAGTATAAGGGAGAAAAATATCCTCTCAAAATTTATGCACCAATGTTTTTCAAGGTCAACACCAATGCTCTAGGAAAAGCCGGAGCCTATACTCTTGAAGATTATAAAGTAGAAGGTGACATGGTTTATTTGAAATTTATGTCCCCAGCTGTAGACACCTACCAATACGAAGTGAAAGCCTCTTATCACACAGCCAGTTTCGAATTCTTTCAAGGACTGGTGAAAGAACAACAAAAGGTTCTTGAAACAGACTATGCTAAAGCCATGAATATTCGTTTTGTATATCAATTGGCCGCTCTTGATTTTAATGCAGACAATTACGTAGATTTAGAAGGAATGGACTATCTTGATCGAAATCCACATTATCTAGCGATAAAAGTTGATAGCAACGGAGATGCTAGCCTTGATAATGAAAATCTCGCCAACCTTTTACAAATTAGCATGAAGGCTTCAAATGAAGCCAATAAAGGAAAATTTGAGTAAGCTTTATCATAACAAAAAATCACCTTTTCTAGGTGATTTTTTCATAGTCTCTTATTTTTCCAATTCAAGCAAAACACTGATAGCTGATAAAGCATAAAGTGGTGCTGTTTCTGCTCGTAGGATGCGAGGCCCAAGACCTGCAAGGACTGCTCCTTTAGCTGTAAAACTTTCAATTTCTGCAGGTGAAAGACCACCTTCTGGCCCAAAGATATAGAGCAATTTAGCCCCTTTTTCAAGACTAGTAATAGCTTGAATAAGTGCGGCTGCTTCACCTTCTTTGGCCGACTCTTCGTAAGCTACCACGATGTGGTCAAACTGATCGAGTTGGGCTAGAAAGTCTGCTTTTTTCTCAAAAAGGGTAATACTTGGGACAAGATTCCGTTTGCTTTGCTCGGCTGCTCCAAGGGCGATTTTTTCTAGTTTCTCAACCTTTTTGCCCAATTTCTTGCCATCCCATTTGGCAACTGACCAGTCTGCAGGAAAGGCCCAGATTTGACTAGCACCTAACTCAGTCACCTTTTGAGTGATAAACTCTAGCTTATCCCCCTTTGGAAAGCCTGATGCGATGGTCACTTGGACTGGCAGTTCTACATTGTCAGCTAATTCTTCGACTAACTCAAACTGACGAGCCTCTACATCTAGCACGCGCGCCAAACGCTTAATGCCATCATCAAAGACCAAGGTTACCTGGTCATCTTCTTTCAGGCGCATCACCTGAAACATGTGTTTACTGGTTTCCTTGTCCTCGATGGTGACTGGTGATGTGGCAAGACCTTTTACAAAATACTGTTGCATGCTAGCCTCCAATCACACCAGATATATCCTTGGTTTTTTTGAAGACACAGGCATTCCACTCCCCTTGGATCATATGGGTTTCAAGGAAAAAAATCCAGCTGACTCAGCCGACTCGAGCACCATGTCCCACTTGTCCTTGATAATCCCACTCATTATGAGATAACCTTCGTCCTTGACCAAGCGATAAGCATCGTCCGTCAGATGGATCAGGATATCCGCCAAGATGTTGGCCACGATAACATCTGCTTCAATCTCCACGCCCTTGAGCAAATCGCCTGGGGCTACATGGATGTTTTCCATGCCCGGATTGAGCTCAATATTTTTCCTGAGCGACGCGAACCGCCACATCATCTAGGTCATAGGCAAAGATTTCCTTGGCACCCAGAAGCGAGCTAGCAATAGAAAGAACACCTGAACCAGTTCCTACATCCAGCACCGTTTCCCCACCACGAAGGACCTGCTCCAAGGCAAAGAGGCTCATCTTGGTCGTCGGGTGAGTTCCTGTCCCAAAGGCCATCCCTGGATCCAGTTTGATAATCTTTTCTCCAGCAGTCGCCTCGTAGTCTGTCCATGACGGCACGATAGTCAAGTCATGGGTGATACGAGCTGGTTCATAGTATTTCTTCCAGTTATCTGCCCAGTCTTCCTCAGCCAAGGCAGTCGTGCCAATCTTGACTTCGCCCAGATCCATAAAATCTGTCAATTCAGCGAGACGCGCCTGCAAATCCGCTTCAACTGCTGCTACATCAACCGTTTCCGGGTAGTAGGCCGTCACCACGATTTCTTCTTGTTGCTCAACCTCTGGGAGAATCTCACCAAAACGGTCGACATTCCCCACATAGTCCATGCTGTCTTCAATCGCAACACCTTGGGCACCTAGTTCAATCAAAAGATTGGAAACTAATTCCTCCCCCTCACGTTTCACTGTTACTTTTAACTCTTGCCATGTTTCCATTTTGAATCTTCCTTATTTTTCTTAAATTCCTCAATTACATCTGTATAGTGTTCTTTCATTGCGCTATGAATCTGCTGTTTAAAAATACCAAACATAAGATAATAAACAAATAGAACAATTCCTGCAAGCAGTAGCAAAAATAAAAAATGTACTGAAAGGGGCAGTACGAGACCTCTACCACTTAGTAAGGGTAAAACAATCATTAATCCCCAAATAACAGCCATAGAGATCCCAGCTACTTTCGTACCACTTTCTCTCTGCTTCTTTAACTTTAAATATTCCATATAAATAAATGTAGCTTCTTCCCTAGAGTATTGTCCAGTTTCTAGATTACGCTTAACTTCTTTATTCAACGTGGTTGTTGCAATCGCAAATCATTTTACTTCCTCCAAATAATCCCTCAATCTCGCCTGTAGCTGAGGCACAGCTTGTTTAGAATTCAAAAATTCCTCAATGCTCATCAGCTTATAAGCCTGTCCTTCATCTCCAAAGTTGATATTGTCAAATTGTTCTTGACTTAGCTGACCGACCATAAAGACAGACTGCCGACCTTCAAAGAGCATGCTGGGATAGACCTTGCTCCAGAGCAGGCAATCCTCATTTAAATGAATTCCCAGTTCCTCATAAACTTCACGCGCTGCGCACTCGAAAGGACTTTCGTCCCCTTCACGACCACCACCTGGCAACTCCCACATATTGGGCCAAGGGATATTGTCCTTGTCATCACGCAAGATGGTCAGTAGCTTATCTCCACAAAAGAGGGCAATTTTGCAGCCAGTAAAATCCGAAATGTCTATAGCCACTACAAGCTCCTAGTATCTCGGATAAGGGTAAAATTCTCCCTCTTCCAATCCTACTTTTCCTTCTTCAAAGACTTCTTGGTTCCATTCCATGACGAATTCTTCTGCTTCTGGGTCTTCCAAAAAGTCCATGAGGGCATCTAGTCCAACTTCTGCAGTATCTTTAAGGAATAGCGCAAAATAAGCTAAAAATTCACGAGAAAAACCTTTCTTCGGCAGGTAAGGGATGACTGTGAGATAGTCTTCTGCATTAACTGTTGACTTGGCAGGGTTGTAAAAAAGCACCGCTTCTTCAAATAGGATATCGTCTGACGACACTTCTCCTTCCTCATCCACCATCTCCACCCCTGCAGCATTTTGCGCCTCTAGCAGAAAACTCACTTCAACCGCATGATTGCGCTTGTCCCAGCTAATCTCATAGTCAAAAGGAAAGTTCTTATCCAACTCTTCTTGTAAAACATCTAAAAATCCATATGTTGCCATTTTGTCCTCTTTCTATACGACTCTTCAATCGCCCCGAATACTCGGAAATATGCTAAAATAGATATTACCATATTACCACATTCGTATCAGAAAATCCATGTTAGAAAGGACTGCTATGCCAGACAATCTCGCGCTTCGTATGCGCCCCAAAACCATTGACCAGGTTATCGGTCAAGAGCATCTGGTTGGACCTGGAAAAATCATCCGCCGCATGGTGGAGGCCAACCGCCTGTCCTCCATGATCCTCTACGGACCTCCAGGAATCGGCAAAACCAGTATCGCTTCAGCCATCGCTGGAACGACCAAATATGCCTTTCGGACCTTCAATGCCACTGTTGATAGTAAAAAACGTCTCCAAGAAATCGCTGAGGAAGCTAAATTCTCAGGTGGCCTTATACTGCTACTAGACGAGATTCATCGTCTTGACAAGACCAAGCAAGACTTCCTCTTGCCTCTTTTTGGAAAAGTGGACTGGTCATCATGATTGGAGCCACGACTGAAAATCCTTTCTTTTCTGTCACTCCAGCCATTCGCAGTCGCGTTCAGATTTTTGAACTGGAACCTCTATCTAACCAAGACGTCAAAAAGGCCATTCAAATAGCCCTGACAGATCCTGAACGTGGTTTTTGATTTCCCTGTTGAATTAGATGATGATGCCCTTGATTTTTATCGCAACATCGACCAATGGAGACCTCCGTTCTGCCTTTAACTCTCTGGATTTGGCAGTTCTCTCCACTCCAGAAAATGATGACGGTATCCGTCATATCACGCTTGATATCATGGAAAATAGTCTTCAGAGAAGCTACATCACTATGGACAAGGATGGAGACGGGCACTATGATGTTCTATCTGCCCTTCAAAAGTCTATTCGCGGTTCAGATGTGGACGCTAGTCTCCACTATGCTGCCCGCTTGATAGAAGCTGGTGACCTTCCTAGCCTAGCTCGTCGTTTGACTGTGATTGCTTATGAAGATATTGGCTTAGCTAATCCAGAAGCGCAAATCCATACCGTAACTGCTTTGGATGCTGCGCAAAGGATCGGATTCCCCGAAGCCCGCATCCTCATTGCCAATGTTGTGATTGATTTGGCCCTTTCTCCAAAATCCAACTCAGCCTATGTGGCTATGGATAAGGCCCTGGCTGACCTTAAAACATCCGGTCACCTACCAATTCCACGTCACTTGCGAGATGGTCACTATAGTGGAAGCAAGGAACTTGGCAACGCTCAAAATTATCTCTATCCACATAATTATCCTGGTCACTGGGTCAAACAAGAATACTTGCCAGAAAAAATCCGTGACCATAGCTACTTCTCACCAGAAGATAGTGGAAAATACGAACGGGCCCTGGCTCAACGCAAGGAAACCATTGATAAATTACGAAACTTGTGAAATCCTTTTCAAAAATTTCAATTTCCCCTTGATTTTTTTTGAAAAAGTGGTATCATATAATCATAGAAACGCTGTGGTGTACGACTTCACATTTAAGTGTTGACCGACTATTTTTTGTATTATTAGGGAAACAAAAGTCTTCTAACAGCATGTAGGCCGTCTCACACGGAAACAGCTTCAGTTAGAGCGAGTTGCCCACCTGCTTAATTGCGCGGGTTCAATACAAACCGTGAAGTTTCGGCACCAATACAGCTTTTTATTTGCCTCCTTAGCTCAGTTGGTAGAGCAGTAGACTCTTAATCTATGGGTCACAGGTTCGAGCCCTGTAGGGGGCATCTAAATCAACAGGAAAAAGCCTTTATTTATAAGGCTTTTTTGCTTGTCTATAACTGATTTGCCCCATCATTTGCCCCACATTTTTTTTATGAGCAATCTTTCCAGACATCTCTGATTATGAAAAACAAAAAAGCTATCCTACCTTTGCAAATTTGGATAAGATAGCGGAATATTTTAATGCAACTCCGACTCAACTTTTTGGAACAAGTAAAGAGATTGAATTAGAAAAAAGTGTTCTTGAATCTAATGAATACTCTGATAAAGTTAGTGAAATTTTAAAAACTGTCAAATACATCGAACATTTCCTACATACTGATGGACAACAGCTAGAAGAGATACTCTATCTTACAAAAGGAGAACAACTCTATACCGATGATGGTGAAGCATTATATATTGATCCTACCTCTAACAACCGAACCTTATACACTCAATGTGAGCCAGGTCTTGTTGTAGCAAGAGAAAAATCTCCACTAGAACTCTTGATTGAAAATAAGGAGCTATTGGATTAAATAAAAAAGCGAGGATAACCTCGCTTTTCTGTTGTATAATCTTATCTTCGAAAGCCGTTTTCCCGACGGCTTTTTTGTTAGACTAAATATGTCAGAAGGAGGGAGAAATATGATTTCACAAGCTAAGTATTTTGAGCAAAGAAAAACAGTAAACCTTTTTCCGATTTACTGTTCCTCTGTTATTCTTATTAAGTTGCTAGTTCAACAAACAATTGGGATTTATTGCTTCGTTGCTTTAGAAAAAAATAACAAATAAACTCCAAATATAAATTTAATTATTGCATCAATATAGGCAAATAGTACCAAAGAGACATCAGAAAAAAAATATACCCCATGATAATATTAATAGTGCACATAATTCCTAATAAAATCATTGATTTTTCCATGTACAAAATATAATGGGAAAAAAATGCAATGCTGTGACTAATAATGCCCCCAACCATATCAATCTCCAATTCTCCGTAACAAAAAAATGAACCGCCTAAAAAAACCATTAATATAAACAGAAATATTATTGAGTATTGAGAAACCTTATTTTTGAAATTTAGTCGATGGTCCAGTGGATAGTTTTTTTAGTAAGTCTTTATTCATATTAATCGTAAAAAAAGAAGACTATATAACCACTAGTAAACACTTGCATATTTATAATTTGTTGTCCACCTATTAAGGTAGCAACTGCGATAACTACGGCAACCGCAATTAACCACAAACCGCAAGATTTTTTTATAATTAAATTCTAACTTTTCGTTTTTTTCATATCCTAACATTCGCCGAAAAAAACCTCTCTAAATTCTAATTTATTTGTCTATGTTACTTAATATTATAGTATTTTTTTAGGCATTTTTCTATTGCCGGATTTCATACTCACTCGCTACTATTCCCCATTAGAATGTATTGGCATTTTACTATAAAAAGGGAACAGAGGTTCATACGAAGTCTTCTGGCAATATCCGTTAGTGATACTTTCTCAGTTAGAAGTTGAGCAACCTGTTGTCAGAAAAGGTTAGAGATTAGGAAACCTTTATGAGTCATTCGTTATTTTTTGCCCCACTTTCGCCCCATTTTTGAAATATTTACATTGAAAATACCTAAAAAGTATTTCCCTAAAATCAGCTATATTTCAATATTTTTTTGTTTATTTTTCAATATGAAGGGTTATTTAGCAAGAGAAAAATCTCCACTAGAACTCTTAATTGAAAATAAGGAGCTATTAGATTAAATAAAAAAAGCGAGGATATCCTCGCTTTTCTATTGTAAAATCTTATTCTTCATTATCAATCGTCAAACACTCCGCCTGTGAGTTGGTACATGAGGTAAATGTGTTCCAAGGTTTTTACCTTATCCATATGATCCACATCTTTTACGCCTCCCAAGGCTAGTAAAGGAACAAAACCGAAACATTGGTTATAAGACAAGGGACCATGTTTTAACACAGCCTGTCTATATAAATCCAATTCAAAGTTATCAGTCACATATGAGTTATCTAAATACTGAAGAAAATATTTCAGGCTCTTGATAATAATGTCGCAGTCTTGAAGATTGTATTTTACAATACCAACAAATTCATTCTCTTCCCAAGTAATAATATCTCCAAAGGCTGTTACGAACATCGGAAAAAGAAGTAAGGAACTATTCATAATAATAGCCGTAGCAAATCTTTGCATTTTTGTCTTATCTTTTTTAAGATAGTACTATTAAAAAAAGATAAGGTGAAAATCATGGAAACATATACACTTGCAAATGGGGTTACTATTCCTAAAATTGGTTTTGGAACTTGGCAAATTGCTGAAGGCGAAGAAGCCTATAACAGCGTTAGCTTCGCACTTAAGGCGGGTTACACACATATTGATACCGCACAAATTTACGGTAACGAGGTTTCTGTAGGTAAGGCGATTGCTGATAGTGATTTGGCACGTGAGGATATTTTCCTAACTACCAAACTTTGGAATGATAAGCACGATTACGAGTTGGCTAAGACTTCTATCGATGAGTCTCTCGAAAGACTTGGTGTGGATTATTTGGATCTTTTGCTTATCCATTGGCCTAATCCAAAGGCGCTTCGTGAGAATGATGCTTGGAAGGCTGGCAATGCGGGTGCATGGAAGGCTATGGAAGAAGCTTACAAAGAAGGTAAGGTGCGCGCTATCGGTGTGTCTAACTTTATGCAACATCACCTAGAAGCTCTTATTGAAACAGCTGAAATTGTTCCACATGTCAATCAAATCCTCTTGGCTCCAGGTTGTGACCAAGAAGACTTAGTTGCCTATTGCCAAGAGCGCGATATCCTTATTGAAGCCTATAGTCCACTAGGTACAGGTGGTATTTTTGGAAATGAAGATGTTGAAGCAGTGGCTGAACGTAACGGTAAATCTGTGGCACAAGTTGCTCTGCGTTGGAGCCTTCAAAAAGGTTTCTTGCCACTACCTAAGTCTGTGACACCTAAATATAAAAGCTAACTTGGATATCTTCGGCTTCGACTTATCAGAGGAAGATATGGCGGTCTTGGATAAGATTCAAGGCATCAAAACTCAGGATGATCCTGACAAAGTTAATTTTTAATAGGATTTTAATCAACTCGTCAGGGTTGCTTTTTCAAGTAAATGACAAAAGAAGTCAAGGTTTTTACAATTCGCGCCACATGAAATTATTTAAGCATATCCTTTTTCTCTCATTACCATTTTCTGTTATAATGAATTGTATTTCTAAAGTAGAAAGGTATTAATATGACAACTCTTATTAAGCATAAACGTGTAGAATTTTCAGAACTATTTTATGACCTAGTGTTTGTTTTTGCAATTTCAAAAGCAACTGCTTTAATTCACCCTCTTCATAGCGGTGTTGTGGCTTGGGATTCTTTACTTGATTTCTTCATCTCTGTCATGGTTATCATCAATTCCTGGATGATTCAAACCATTTATACCAATCGCTATGGAACAAACTCGTTATTTAACATGGTAATCATGTTTATCAACATGGGACTTATGCTCTTTATGTCCAATATGATTGGATACAATTGGCAACAATGGTTCTATTATACCTGTTGGGCTGTTGGTACATTGACCCTTACCTTATTTTTTCAATATTTGGTTGAATTTTTTAGAAAATCAACCGATAATACTGATCGGGAAAGTATCAAAGGTTTTCTATGGTTAACAGGTCTAGGAAGTTTAGGAGTCTATCTGGCAGCTCTTTTTCCTATTTACGTTGGAGTCTATATCTTTATTGCTAGTATTCTGCTAACATTTATTGTGCCAATTTTCTTGATTACTAAAGATGAGCATTTCCAGGTAAATCTTCCCCATTTAATCGAGCGCGTCTCCCTTCTTGTGATTATTACGTTTGGAGAGATGGTTGTTGGGCTAGCTAGCTTCTTTACAGTCGAGAATTTCTCGATTTATTCGGTTCTCAATTTCGTTATCATGCTTTCCCTGTTCTTGTTTTATTTTGGCGAATTTGACCATGCTATTGATGAAGGATCTAGTCAAAAGGGATTATTTGTAATTTATAGTCACTATCCTATTTTCATCGGGCTTATGTTGATGACAGTTTCGATGGGTTATCTCCTGAATCCCGAGGCTAATCTTCTCGTTGCAATCAGCTTCTTTTATATCGGAATTGGCCTCTTCCAAGCTGCTGTCCTAGCAAATGGGCCCTATAACAAAAACTATCTTCGCTATCCGAGAAGTTACTACTGTGCTCAAGCGACACTCTATCTGGCTGCCTTGATTCTCTCTTTGCTTTTCGCTTCTAATCCTATAACAGTGTTGAGTATTGCAACCATTTTTACTCTAGCTATAGCCATTCATTTTATTTATTTTTATGTGACACAGAATAAAAAATATTCCAAATCTAACTGGGGGTTCTTTTAATGAGTTTATAACATAAAAAAGCTTTGGGAACCAAGGCTTTTTTTTCATTAATTTGTTTTTCCATTTTATCCTCCGATTTGAACTCGCACTGACATTTATTTATAACAACACTATATATCTAGTATGGCATAATCATTAGGTATTATAGATTTTCAAACCAAATGTGAGTCATTCGTTTTTGCCCCACTTTTGCCCCATTTTTAAATCCTGACATTGAAAATACCTAAAAGTATTTCCCTAAAATCAGCTATATTTCAACATTTTTGTTTATTTTCAATATGAAAAGTTCTTACAAATCCATGTAGGGGGCATCTAAACAACAGGAAAAAGCCTTGATTTATAAGGCTTTTTTGATGTCAAATAACTTTTTGTAGCAAATCATTATAAAGGTTTTCCAACCTTATCAAACTTATCATTTATTCTCAATCAATTGCTAGCAATATTTGATAAGACCAACTGTTTTTTACAGTACAGAGCTAGTCTATAATTAACTAAACTATACTAATTTGTGCCCATATTACATGGCCAATCCGCATAGAGATTAAAATGGGCTATTATGAATTCATAAATTTTCGCAACAGAACAAGAGCAAGTCATTTAGAAATAAAAGAGAAGAGAATCTTTCACTCTCTTCTTAGTATATCTTATTAAATTCAGTCTTTCTCAATCTACCTGATTTTCCTTTGCAACGACAAATTCTTTAACCAATCGATAGATAACAGCAGATATCGGTGTAAAGAATATCATCCCAGTAAGCCAAAGAGATTGCCTCCAATACTAGCAGCCGCAAGCGTGAAAATAGCTGGCAAACCAATAGACTGACCTACAACTCTAGGATAAATAAGGTTTCCTTCAATCAGCTGTATAACTTGATATAGAAGAAGAGAAAGTAAGGCTTGAGTAGGACTGACTGTGAAGATAAAAATCGCTCCCACAACACAAGCAATCATAGGCCCTACATAAGGAATGAACGATAGCACTCCTGCAAAGATACCTGTCATTACTCCATAGGGTATCCCAAACACGCTGTAACCAACCGCTATCATAACTCCTATGATAACTGCTTCAATCAGCTGACTCATCAAAAATTGGTCATAAGTCTCTAGTGCTACTTGTCCAATGTAAGTCAACTTTGTCACTACCTTCTCTGAAAGTAAGACTTTCAGAAGTCGGCTCGTCATCGCTGCCAAATGTTCCTTACTGGATAAAAATAAAAAGGTGAAGACTATAATCAAAAAGGCATTCATCAAACTTGAAAAAATATTGCCGATATTACTAGTCAGACCTGATAAAAAACCTATCAAAGCTTGGCTAATAGAGCTAGACTGTCCCTGAATTCCTGATACGATAGTTGACAACATGTCTTTGGTTACAAATTCCGAGCTGCCTAGCAATTTCCCAAGTTGAGTAAGGACTGTTGAAAGGACTGTTCCCAGCTGACTAATAGTCTGGGCTAGGGTTGGCAGCACCAAAACCAAAAGAGCAATCACGATTAAGATAAGAGCTAGGAAAACAAGTACCATGGCAATCGGACGACGCAACTCTGCCTTTACCTTCAATTTAACTAAGTACTGTTCAATTTTTTTCATGGGAACATTGAGCACAAAGCAATAACAGCACCATAAATCAAGGTTGATATTACATCAAAGAGAGAGATTGCTCCTGATATAAAGCTCGATGCATTCAGAATTACAAGAGCAACCAGCCCTATAAAAAGTATTAACGGGGTGTATTTTTTTACTAAGTTCATAAATTCTCCTTAATAAACATGTTTAGATACGACTATACTATTTGGTTTTTCAAACTCTCGGTCAAGGTAGGCTTGGTAAGTTCCTGGAGCGATAAATCCTTTGGGTGAGAGGATATCGGTGCCAGCCTGACCGACTATGGTATCAGCCAAGAGCACACAGTTTGTAGATAAGACAAAGTAGGATTTAAACTTAGATTTGATAAATTTATAAAGTTCCCCATCCGTCTCATGTCTGATTTTATAAGCGTAGGTGTAGTCTTCCTTACCATCTTCCGTTTTAATTTTATCTGCGCTTGGCTCCCAAGGAATCGTTAGTTGTTTTAATTCAGCTAATTTTTCCTGAACCGCTTCTTCCATTTCCGGTGTCAAATCTATTCCGTAACCAAATAGCGTTTTTTGACTCTCCCGTTTACATAAGTCAATGTACTTATCACGGTCGCAAAAATATAAAACACCATCTCCAACCATACCAAATAAGGTCTCAGATGACGGATCATAGTTTCCATAAGAAATCACACGTCCTTGATAACAAAGGTCCACATGACCAATAGCTGAAAATAGAGAAGTCTCCGCTGTATGAACGAAAATTTCAAGATCTGCTGTCTTACCAAACTTCACCATTCCAAGATAGATTTCCTCTTCCTCATCAGCATTTTCCTGCATGAATTTATTGATTTTTGCTAAAGTACTTGCAGGGATGAGAGCGGCTAGGGCAATAGGTAAGCTCATTCTGACACGACGTTTGAGATGGTTTTTCCCAATTTCCTCCTCAAACAAGAAACCATCACGGATATTGGACACACCATAAAGGAAAAAATAAGCCCCTAATACAAAGAGTTGAAAGACAGAATTTCCTGTAGAGGACAAAAGACTAGTCCCACCAAGAAAAACTAGTACGAGACCATCTAGTAAGAAACGAAAACGAGGTCGAATTTTGTTTTTGCGGTAGAGAACATAGGTGACAAGGTTGATACTAGCATGAAAAATCTGAGAAATTCCAATCACAAGAGCCAAAATATAAATTGGCACATCAGTAGCAAGATTCGAGCCTAGCAAATATCCCATCACTAACAATTTAACCAGTGCAACTCCCAAGGTGTCCGTTGACTGACTTTTTTTGAAAATACGTAATACTAAATCTAAGACCGTTGCTATCCAAGCTAAAAACAGAACCAGTCGAATAACCGTCACTGGCAACCAAGTTCCCGTGACCATCAAGATAAGACCTAGCAGAACAAACAAGAAACCCTGAACAAGTAATTTCTTACCTGTCAGACCTAAAGAAAGAATTTTTCCATAAAAGACCTTTCAAAAATAATAATTAAGCCCTTTGATCAAATTGACTGGTAAATAGCTGACGGCACAAACAGCCTGTGCCAGCAAGACATGGCGACTGACTGTAGCAATGTCACCATCTTGTCTTTTGCACTTCTGAAATTTGTTTTATTGAGTCGAAATCAGAGCTTTTAAAAACTAGCTAAACTTGAAAGCTAACCATAATTGCTAGATAAAAAAGGTGCAACCAATCCTTCTTGTAAAGGTAGGAAAGAATTATATCCATTCCATTAATTATTTATATATTACCTATTGTGACACAATACTCACTATAATTCAACTTTTTACCTATTTAAAACCATAAAGCCTACATAACTCTTTGAAGAGAACAAAAATCTGAATGTAATAAGATAGTACCCATTACCCATATTATAATTAGATTATGAATTGAAGCTTTTTGGAACTAAAATTAGGAATAATTGAGAAAGTAGGGAGGGAAATTTTGCTTTTACCCCATTTTGAAATAATTTCATTTTAGATTTTTCTAAGTTTCTTTCAAAGAGCCTGCAGGGGGCATCTAAACAACAGGAAAAAGCCTTGATTTACAAGGCTTTTTTGTTTTTCTAAAAGATTTTCTCTAGATATTTAGCAGAATCCCAAGATAGTTTCTCAATGTTCCACTTCTTCCTTAAATCGTACTTTTCCTTGGCTGTATAATCTCATAATCTTCACAAAGCGAACTGGATTGTTTTGGTTATACAAAAGAAATACTGAAAAGAATAACAAGCCAGCAAACCACAAACCATAGCCTTCATCACCAATCGGTTGGCCAAATTTTAGAGGAAGAATCAAGAAATACAAAAAGTAATAGATAGACACTATATTTACTACAAAGCGGGCAAATCGATAAGGTAAAGCAGACAGTTGTCTAGGATCAAACTGGTTTTTTACAAACAAATTATGAGATGCTGCAAAGAAAAAGACTTTCTCTGTCGTTGGCTGGGCCTTTCGAACATTTTTATAAAGTGCTCGTTCAAGTATAGCAACCAACAAGGAAAACTGCATCAACCAAAATAGAAGAATACAGGCTAGACTGAACCAGTTATAGACACCAATAAACTTGAGGGAAAAGAAGCCCGAAATTGCAGGTCCACCTGCTAGTAAGAGAATTACCAATTGAGGAATAAAGGAATTCGTGTCACCAGCTTTCAGTATTGAGCAACCTACTCTTTGGAGCAGCTAGAGCCTCTCCTGTCTTTTGGTCATAATAGACCGCCTGACCATCACATTCGCCAATAAAGACACGACGGCGTCCGAGAAAAAACATACATACCTCTTTCTATTTATGAAAATATGTTGTCAAAGTTTGGATTACATTTATCCTAGTATTCCACATTCCATATGCTAGTTCATAGGATAACTAAGGTTGCAAATTGCTAAAAGGTTGACAGAACTTCGCTCCATAGGATATGATGGGAATACCTAGAATTTTATCTCTGCACGACCTATACTACTTCTACTGAAAAAGCGTTGGCGAGTTCAATTCTATATCTGGAGGTTTCTATGAAAATCTATTATTCAAAATTTGTCGGTGTCGGCTATCTAATCTTTGCGGTGGGGGTATTCTTTCAATTTTTCATTTTCCTCGCGCATGGATTGATCGACTTTTCCCAGCTTAGTCTTCTTACTGTGGGTCCAACCATCCTCTTTTTCGCTGCTATCTATGCAACGATTGCAGGCATCAAAAGACTGACAAGTCGTAGGCTCTCCTTTGAATTCACCTTTGAAGGTATTTATGTCTATCCCGGGCTCTTCTTTTCCAAGGAAATCTTCATCCCAAAAGAAGAATTGTTGCGAGCATCGTATGTTGAAGTGGATGTCAGTGACCCTGACCATGTCAACAGCAAGGCTTGCTATTTAGATTTTGACCTGAGAGAGGTGACCCAGCTAGAAGATATCTCTAAGTCAAACGTCATCATCGATACAAGTGTTTTGATATTGCGACTCGCCCTTAGCCTCTGTCGATTTAGAAGGAAGAAAAAGCCGAGTTGGCGACCTATCTAAAAGAAAACTACGGAATTGATTTCTTATATTAGCAAGTAAAAAAGCCCTGATGTAGGGCTTTTTGTGTTGTTAGCGATTCACCACTTGCGTATAAAAGCTGGCTGGCTTATCGTCTACATTTGTTACGGTGATGGTGTAGGGCTTGCTTTTGGTTACATCAAAAACTTTTTTACCTAGATAACTGACCACTATCCCATCTTCGACCAACTGAATATCCTTTTGATGGTTGGGAAGCTCAGTATCATCATTACCAGAATTGCCTAACTGGATGATTTTATTTTCTGTTACTTCAAAATACAGGCCACTGAATTGTTCAGACCAAACATTTCTTCCAGATAATTTGATTTTTTGATTATCCTTCTTTTCTAAAATCAATTCTGAACTATACTCTAGTTGGTCTGCACGAGGACGGACACGTATTTCAACACTTTGCCCAGGTTTCAGAATGTAATTGTAGGTATTTTTGACCCTAAAATAGAAGAGGACACCTCCTACCAGGACCACAGTAAGCAATAGACTACAGCCCAGGTTCCAATTTGGTTCTTTTTCTGAAGCCATCTTCTCCTCCTTATTTGCTTTCTTATAGCTGGTCTTATCTGTTGGGTATTGTCTCAGCTTCTGTGAATTTTCGACGCTCACCTGACCACTTGATACAGAGTAGTAACACTAGTAAACGAAGAACTAAATACAGCAGACGGACAGTCTTCATCTTGCCAAGAACATGCAGGAAATCTTTGCGTGCTTGGTCGATTTCCTGAGTTAACTCCTCAACGGTCTTTCCTGTTTTTTCTTCTACTAGGTTAGCATTATCAGCTGTTAGGTAATATTAGCTATCTACCGTTGAAAAATAAGCATTCGTTAATGCTCCATCTATGGGAAATGAGATTTCGTAATTGCTTGTATTAGGAGCCGGACTGTATGTAGCGAAGACCTGCTCGCCAGATTTTGAAGGGTAGGCACTTATCTTAGTAGTTTTATAGTCTAAATGCATGAGTCCCTTCAAGGCAGGCGTAGTCCATTCTTCCGCATAATGATAGAGCTTGACCTGACCATCTACCATAGTCCAGACCATCACATAGCGGCTATGCATAAATTCCTTGGTCAAGGACGCGTTGCTAGCGGTACTAATCGCCCCAATCTCATAGACTGACCAAGCCAAAACTATAAGCATCAAGATTGCTTGAATAGGTTTTGTTTTAAAATACTTTTTTAACATGTTCACTCTCCGACAAGAATTGTCAACTCATTTAAAGCAAAATATGTAAATCTTTTCCAGAAACGCCATCTAAAATAAAGGAACTAAGGTTAGGATGTAGCTTCTTCAATTTGAATTTTTGAATGTTTGTTATTTCAGGGTCATAAGAGATATTTCCAATCGGATAGTACTCTTTCAGGATTCTATCATAAACTTCCTTTATAAAAGTTTCCCAGGATTTCGATAAAGGATTTGCAAAAGCATCCTCTCCTTCAAATAAATATCGTAACCCGTCTGCCCTATAAAAAGCTAATAAGGCAACAGAAAGAGTACAATTCGTGTGAGTAATAATTGCCTCTGGCACTTCAAATCCATTATCCCAGTTATAATTATCAAGCAAGACAAAGAGTTCTTCTTCAGCGTTAATAGAATGAACTAGTTTCACAACTTCAGACTTGTTTTCAGAATGTAAAGCATCAGATAGTTTTTTTAGTTGCACATCATCCATTTTGTCTTCCTTTCTTGCAATTTGAATAGGGACTCATACTTTACGATTCCTTTTTAAATAAAACAAAAGTAAAGAACGGGCTCGAATAATCACGAATGTCTGTAGTAGCACCTATATCTATACTTAGGCATATAAGATCCGATACATATTTCCATGAAGCCATCAATCTCTCCTCGAACAATTTTCAACAGACGATCTTCTTCGGATTGCGAGATAGAGACTCCCTCTCTTTCTCCACTGTCGTTATCCTGAGAATAGTTAGAATAAATTAAATTAAGGTCTTTATCTAACACGAAAGCTACATATGTTTGTTTTTCATTAACTTGTGTAATAAAAAATAACTGAAAATCTTTTGCATCTTTCTGAGGAGGGCTGATTTTCAAATGTACTTCTCCTTCTATTTCAAGCGGATAAATAACTCCATCTAGACGAATGGCACCATCAGATGGAATAATGTAGCCCGCTTTACGTATTTGAGATGCATACTTTTCCGAGGCCATTAAATAATGAAGAACTTCGACTTTATCCTGTTTTTCAAAAGCTGTTTTTAGAGTACTAGATTCTTGAGAATTTTTAAAAGTGAGATACAAAGGAATTACTAATAAGATAAAAGATACTATTATCAACCACTTAAACTGTTTCATTTTATCTAACATTACTCTTACCACCTCTTTCTAAATAGTCAAAGAAGGCTTTCTGATTCTTCTTTCTCTCTATCTCTTCTTTTTAATCTGATAATAAATAAAACTAATAGTGGTATCCAAAAGAATTGAATAACCAAAAGTTCTTATTGTCCATATAAGCCAAATCGGGCTATTTTCAACATTTATCTTAAGTATCTTCAAACATACTGCAAGAGTCAAAAAAAAGACAATTTCTATTACCAAGCGATACTTGGCCTTTTTAAGGTCTATGGTTTTCAAAAAGGACTGACTCTTGGTTTCCTTAGGTACTTCTTCCCAATAGGTCTTATCCTTACTTCTTAGATAAAGTAGATAACCAACTTCGACGATTAATCTTGAAAAAGCTGAAATAAACACTATATTGCTCACAATCCCAAATGTTTGCAAATAATAACCGGATAAACTAGCCAATCCTCCGCCTAACAAAGTAACTCCTAGAATAATCCAAAGGGATGGTTTACTGTAAACACCTGAAAAGGCTATATAGTTAGCAGTTGTTCGTTTTTCTGAAAATCCTTTTCTTAGTTGCTTTTTTAACCAACTGGCATTATAAACAATTAACCCCATGAATAAACCAATGGAACTTAACCAATAAATCAGCGAGTAGATCAGCGAATTTTTTAGAACCTCATTCGTTAAAATAGTGAGGATATAATCCATTAAAACCAATGAAAGATGAATCCCATTGATTAGTACAAAGAGCATCGCAGTACTAAAGAGTTGATGTTTATAGATGAATGTCTTGCTGAATGACATAATCTGACAGCCCAGCATGAGTAATAGAAGGAAACATAGAAAAAGAAAAGGGACATTAGAAAAGGGATCTACTGTGAACTGCTCCTTGATAAAAAGTATACATGAGTCAGGTCGATACTCAATACAAACAAACCAGCCCAGGCCAAACTCAACATTCTAACAGAAGCTCGCGTGGAACCCAGCGCTTGAAAATATTCCTTATTTAATGCTTCTGACTGACGGTTCATATCCCACTACTCCTCTTCTAGCTGACCGCTTTTGATCAACTTCTTATAATAGCGTTTGCTGTACCATTCGCGGTCGCTAATCCCCAGATATTCTTTGTATTCCAGACGGCGTCTAAGAAAAAACATATTGACCTCTTTCTATTTCCTTTGTTATATTTACTTCTTAACTCGACTATTTCTGTACCGTTCAACTGCCTTCAGCCATCGGATCATATTATTTTGCCACAGCAATAGAGCTGCGACAGCTGGCAATATCCCCATCAGACTTAAAGGGAATAGCTCACTGCCGATTGGTGTTCCCATCATCTTTAAAACGAGCATGGAGAGGATAGAAATCGGACCAGCTAAGCCGATTACTGACATAAAGACTGTGAAAACCCAAGCAAACAGCTTCTTACCAAGGGTTACCTTCTTATCTGAAAAATTATTCCAAAAGAGATTGCTATTGACGGCTCTTCTGAAGTTTTCCTTGCTGGTAGGTTGCGCTAATGCAACATTTTTGTAGAGTGCTCGCTCCACGATCACCAATAGTAAAATGGCTTCCAGCAACCAAATTAGCAGAAAATAAATCAGGGTTCCATAGCTATAGACACCCGTAAAAAAGCGTGTTGCCGGAAAAAGCTGCATGATGCTACTGAATCCTAAAAGGCCACAAATCAACCAGACAATGTGTTTTCGATTTCCACGAGATGCCTCAGTATCTAAAAATTTACTTTTAGGAGCTGCTAGAGGATTTCGTGGCTCATCGATATGAACATAAATAGCCTGACCTTCGCTCTCCCCTATATAAATCACTTTCCTAAAAAGCATGCTTGTCTTTCTCCTCTAACCAACTGATTTTCTTAAAACTTGCCTAAAAAAGGGATTTTTTCTCCATTGACTCCTCCAATTTTATGACACAATTGATAGATTTTTTCCCAAAGAGAGATAAAAAATGAAAGAATTATAAACCTTGAGCAATGTTTCCTAGTTGGTTCACTCGATCATGAATGGTTTCCACATTTAAATTTCCATGTTGGTATTCACAAAGAAATCCATTTTCGTAGAAAACTTGCTCTGAAAGCTGACCTTTTGGTGTATCTGGGCATTCAATCATGACAACATTAAAGACACCACCTATTTCTGTCCCCTCAATTGTATTGCCTCTAAAATGATAAGTGAAAGCCCGGAATTGTTTCCCCTTGTAGTTACCAGAGATGACATAGGCAACTTTTCTCTCATGTCCACACCCAAAAGGATAATAGCTAAAATTGGCATATTTTTCTACATAGGGACTTTGGGTAGGAGTTATAGTAAGCGTACTAGATATCGTTCTGCTTGAGTAATCCCTATAGTTGTCTCTACCTTGAGCTTGGTCAAATTGATATCCGTGCGCAGTTGCAAAGGCTAGATATTCATTGTTATTTTTATTGGCGTGGCTAATAGCCCAATAAATAATCCCTGCTACAAAAACAAAGATTAGTAACATAAAGATGATAAAGAAAATAACAAAAGACATTCTCATTTTATATTCCTTTTAAAATTGGTTAGAAAGCAAGGACATTTCTCCACCCATACTTCTGATTGATGTTCTTAGTTGCGGTAAAACTGGTTATCTTTATCGCTTACAGATTGACCGATAGACAAGACATCTTGACTGCCATCTGTACCTGTCACTTCGTTTTGGACTCCAGCTGGGGTAAAGATCAGTCGTGCTCCTTGTCCACCACCGACAAGATGAATACCTGTTAAGTAATAGCCATCTTTTTCCTCTACTTGACCCATCTCGTATTTAAAGGTTCCATTTGAACTTTGGATTGTCACAATTCCATCTGCTGTAACTGTTGCAGTTGTTCCTGCATAATTTTCCCAAGTTCCTACAAATTTAGCGTAAGCTTCTTGTGATTTTTGCTTATCTTCCTTTTGTTCTGCTTGAGTGGTTGTAGCTTCTGTCGCACTATTTGTTTCTGACTTCTGCTCCTCTTTTTGGCCTGCTTCAGTTTTACTTGCGGACTCTGTAGTCACCTTACTTGTTGTCTCCTTTTGGTTTGAAGATGACGTATTCTTGTCAGTCTTTCCACCACAGGCAACCAATGTCAAGGCAGCCAACAAGGTCAGGACTGATAGGCTCGTATAGCGCAATGTTTTGTTTTTCATAAAAATCTCCTTTGAAATAGACACAGATAAAAGTAGCTCGTCAGATTTTGCATATATTTGACGGCTGTATCGTAGTCTTCAGTGTATCATTTATTTGCTTTTAATTCAACAGCTATCATATATCGAAAAAAGGCTAATCCAAGTAGTAATTAGCCCTTTTATTTCTAGTAGTGATTTGCTCGTTTTTTAGTAGATAAACATGGCATCGCCAAAGCTAAAGAAACGATATTTTTCATCGATAGCATGTTGGTAGGCTTCGAGGACCAATTCACGGCCTGCAAAGGCTGAGACAAGCATGACCAAGGTAGACTTCGGCAAATGGAAATTAGTAGAAAAAGCATCCACCACCTTCCAGTCATAGCCCGGTTTGATAAAGATATTAGTCCAGCCAGAGTCGGCCTGGATTTGGCCATCAAACTTGCTTCCGATAGTCTCTAGCGTACGGATAGAGGTTGTTCCAACGGCAATGACACGGCCACCATTTTCTTTGACCTGACGCAAGGTCGCTGCAGCTTCCTCAGACAATTGATAAAACTCTGAGTGCATCTCATGCTCATCCAGATTATCTACTGAAACAGGTCTAAAGGTCCCAAGTCCAACGTGCAAGGTCAGGTAGACTAGGTGAACGCCTTTTTGCTGGATTTCTTCTAGTAATTCTTTGGTAAAATGTAGCCCTGCAGTTGGGGCTGCTGCTGATCCACTCTCCTTGGCATAGACTGTCTGGTAACGTTCACGGTCATCCAATTTTTCGTGAATATAAGGAGGCAAAGGCATTTCTCCAAGACTTTCAAGTACTTCTAGGAAATTCCTTCATACTCAAAACGGACAATACGGCCACCATGGGTTAATTCCTCAGTCACGACTGCGCTAAGTCGACCATCACCAAAGATAACGCGGGTGCCGACCTTGAGACGTTTGGCAGGTTTTGCCAAGACTTCCCATTCGTCTCCAGCTGTATTTTTCAAAAGCAAGAGTTCAACATGGCCCCCTGTTTCTTCTTTTTGACCATGAAGTCGAGCTGGCAAGACACGGGTATCATTCATAACCAGGGCATCACCTGGCTCTAGCATTTCGATAATGGAGTGAAAGTGGCGATCTTGAAATTCTCCTGTTTTGCGATTGACCATCAAGAGTTTAGAGGCATCGCGCTTTTCCAAAGGAGTCTGAGCAATCAATTCCTCCGGCAAGTGAAAATCAAAATCATTTGTATTTAATGTCGTCATTCTTCTTTTCTCTTCTCATTTATTCAAATTACTTATCAAAGCGAACTTCTTCAAGTAGGTACTCGATGAAGCGTTCACCCATCTTGGACAAGCTAGTCTTTTCATGCTGGATATAAACCAGTTCAATGGGATCATCAATATCAAGTGGAATCGAAACGATATTGTCTCCATTGAGGTTACTATTAAGGATACCAGTCGCGATGGTATAGCCGTCCAAACCAATCAAGAGATTGAACAAGGTCGCACGGTCACTAACAACGATGGATTTCTTGTGGTGTTCCTGAGACAAAATCTCCTCTGAGAAATAGAAAGAATTATGGGTACCTTGGTCATAGCTCAAGTATGGAAAGTCTTCTAGGTCTGCCAACTGCACCTTGTCTCTTTTAGCAAGAGGGTTAGTCTTGCTGACAAAGATATGGGGTTGGGCTGTAAAGAGATGGTGGGCAACGAGATGGTTGTCATCCAACATCTTCGAAAGAACATCTCGGTTATAGCTATTTAAAAAGAGGACCCCTACTTCACTTCGGAAGTTCTTGACATCATCGATGATTTCCCAGGTTCTCGTCTCACGCAAAAAAAGCTCGTACTTTTCCATATCGCTTTTCTTGAGCAAGGAAACAAAAGCATTGACTACGAAGGCATAGTGCTGCGAAGACACACTAAAAAGCTCGCGATGAGCGATTGGATTCTTATAACGTTCTTCTAGTAGTTGGGTTTGTTCGACAACCTGACGGGCATAGGATAAAAACTCCATCCCATCACGTGTGAGGGTAATTCCCTTAGGATTTCGTATAAAAATCTCAATCCCCATCTCATTTTCTAGGTCACGAACTGCATTTGATAGACTGGGCTGTGTAATGAAGAGTTGCTTGGCAGCCTCATTCATCGAACCAGTCTCTACAATTTTGATAATATAGTGTAATTGTTGAATTCTCATGCTTTTATTGTACCATACTTGACGCAATATAAAAAGAACCAGTCACTGCAAGTCCTATTATCCTTTGTGAATCTTAAAAGAGGTCGGAACAGTTCCAACCTCTTTTTATCTTTATAGTTAAATAAGCTTTCAAATCGAAACTTAGCTTCCTCTTTCCCAAAAGATGGCTAACAAAATCATGGCACCGAGAACTGATGGGATAATGGCAGTACCGTTCAGGCTTGGTCCCCAAGCACCAAAGAGTAATTGTCCTAAAAAAGCACCAATCCAGCCGAGAAACATTTTCCCGAAGCATCCCATCCGTTCTCCACGATTGGTGATAGCTCCTGCTAATAGTCCGATCAAAAGACCGACAAACATACTTCCAAGCATAGTTTCTCCTTAAATTGCCCAATCTCCATTGCGGAAGAGTGGTACGCGTGTTCCATCCTCACGGATACCATCGATATCCATTTGGTTAGAACCAATCATAAAGTCAACGTGAACATCTGAACGATTAAGTCCTGCTGCTTCAAGTTCTTCTTCGCTCATTTCTGCCCCACCAACAACGCTAGTTGCGTAAGCAGCACCGATAGCCAAGTGGTTTGATGCATTTTCGTCAAAAAGGGTATTAAAGAAGGTAATACCTGACTGTGAAATTGGGCTTGGATCTGGTACCAAAGCACATTCACCCAAGGCACGCGCACCAGCATTCTTAAAGACGAGGTCCTTCATAACCTGATCACCCTTTTTAGCTGTGATATCAACGATTTGACCATTTTCAAAGGTCACCTTGATGCCTTCGATAATATTTCCATTGTAGCTAAGAGGTTTTGTAGAAGTGACATAACCATCTGCGCGACGGAAGTCAGGAGCTGTAAAGACTTCTTCTGTTGGCATGTTTGGCAAGAAACCTTCGCCTTGAGCATTGATCGCTCCGGCAGATTCCCAAACGTGGTTCTTCGGCAAGCCAAGTGTCAAGTCTGTTCCAGGAGCAGTGTAGTGAAGAGCTGAGAATTGCTCTTTGTTGAGCATTTCCGCCTTGCTCTTGAGGATAGCAGCATGTTCTTCCCAAGCCTTAACTGGATCTTCTTCGTAGACACGGCAAGTCTTGAAGATTTGGTCCCAAAGGAGGTCCACCGCTTCTTCGTCGCTTGCAGCATTTGGAAAGACCTTCTTAGCCCACTCTAGTCCAGCAGCAGCTGCTACAGTCCAGCTAACCTTGTTAGATTGAGTTGCGATACGCATTGGCTTCATTGCAATTCCCATAGCTTTGGCAGAAGCTGAGAGCTTTCAGCATCCACTCCGTTCAAGGCACCTGGGTCAGAAGAACGGACACCGAGACGACTCGCTTTGTTTTCAAGAAGGTAATTCATCTCAGCAATCTTGTATTCTGGTACATTGTCCAAACGCTCCATTGGCGCGTGGAGGAATTTCTCACGGTTTACAAAGTCATCTGCCCATTGAACGATAACTTCGTGCGCTCCAAGTGCATAGGCTTCTTTGACGATCAAGTGAGCCAACTCGCGTTGCTCCACATCGATAGAGAGAGCCAAAGTGTGCCCGGGTTGCACGTTCACTCCGTTTGCAACTAACAACTTAGCATATTTTTCTAGATTTTCTTTAAAATTTGGTAAAACCATTCTGTTTTCTCTTTTCTATTTTTATTTTTCTTTCAAAGCAGAAAATAATCCTGCTAGTGCAATAGTACCTGACAAGAGTGCTGTCGATAGAAGAATTGTCTGATCAGCAAGTTCCAATTGATACTCAAACACCTTCTCAGCTGGCTTGTCTTCCGCAAAAATTCTTAGTTTCATGAAATGCCCTTTCTTATTCTTCGTACTCTCCTAGATAGAGATGTCGTGCCTCTGGACTATTTGTAAGGATATCTATATAGGTTTCATAGTCATCAAGCAGAGGCTTTCCTAAAGAGATATCTTGTTCTGGATTTATATTTTTTCCATAAAGAAAGCAAAGATAGAGGCGTTCGTTGAGTGTTGGAAATACTTCAATAGACATAAGTTCAGCCTGACCTACCCGATCCCAATCTTTTTCTTTGATATCTGGTATGATATAGGCTTGGAAAGTCCCATAAGTGGATTATCTTCTGGTTGTCCACTGTCCTTATCCGCCAGAACCAAAGAACAGCGTTGACCAAAACCAACTACTTGGCGCTCCCTTCCCTTTACCGAAATAGTAATATTATGCCCTCCAATATGACTATAAATCCATTCTTTAGGCAGTTCATAATCTAACAGGGGGGTAACTTCTTTGACAATCGCTACAGGACTATAGCGTAGAAACTGGCGAGTAACAGCCTTGCAAAAGAGGATATCCTCCTCTTTCAAGGTCACTCCCTTCCAATTATTTTCCTCGTCAAAATGGTTGAAAAATACCAGATAGGGATCACGCACCATTTGTGCTAATACATAAACGCCATTTCGCAAACGTATGGAAATAACTTTCCCTGGTTTCCAGGGTGTTGCTCTTTTTTTCTTTTCCATCATGATACAACCTCAAACCTACACAAGACATTTCAAACTATTAAAACAAATCATCAAACAAACTCAACTGATTATCCTCTGGCATATTGCCGAGAATTCCCATTTCATCCATCTTTTCAACCAAGGTTGATGAGAGTCCACCACGCTTGCGGAGTTCAGTTTTAGAGAGGAACTCACCTTCTTGACGAGCTCGCACCAATTGCTTGGCAACGTTCTCTCCTAGTCCATCCATAGCGACAAACGGTGGGATGAGAGTATCTCCATCGATGATGAATTCAGTCGCATCACTGCGATATAGGTCCAATTTACCAAACTTAAAGCCACGTTCCCACATCTCATTGACGATTTCAAGTGTTGTGTAAAGGTCAATTTCTACATTAGAAGCTTCATTGTTCTTGCGTTTTTCAGCAATTTCTTGCATCTTACGTTTGATAGCATCCAAGCCTGCACCCATGGTCTTGATATCAAAGGCCTTGGCACGGATGGAGAAGTAAGCACAATAATAATAAATCGGGTGGTGAACCTTGAAGTAAGCCACACGAAGGGCCATCATAACGTAGGCTGCCGCATGGGCTTTAGGGAACATGTACTTGATTTCCACAAGATTCGATATACCACTCAGGCACATTATTGGCCTTCATGGCTTCGATATAACCATTGCGCTCTTCTTCTGATATTTTGAGCCACAATCCCTTACGCACTCGCTCCATGATGGTAAAGGCCATCTTAGGATCTAAACCTGCGTGCATGAGGTAAACCATGATGTCATCCCGACATCCGATAACGGTTGATAGGTCCGCTATTCCAGCCTTAATCAAATCTTGGGCATTTCCCAACCAAACGTCAGTACCGTGAGACAGACCAGAAAGCTGAAGCAACTCCGCAAAGGTCGTCGGATGGGTTTCATCCACCATCCCTCGAACAAAGTTAGTACCAAACTCTGGAATACCAAGCATACCAGTTGAAGTCCCGATTTGATCAGGGGTCACTCCAAGGATATCTGTACCTGAGAAAAGGTCCATGACACCAGGATCATCCATAGGAATATCATTTGGATCAATGCCTGACAAGTCCTGGAGTTTGCGAATCATGGTCGGATCATCGTGTCCCAGGACATCGAGTTTGAGGACGTTCTCATCGATATCGTGGAAGTTAAAGTGAGTGGTCTGCCATTCAGCAGTTACATCATCTGCAGGATACTGCACTGGAGTAAAGTCATAGACGTCCATATAGTTTGGAATAACAACGATTCCTCCTGGGTGTTGACCGGTCGTCCGTTTAACACCAGCAGCTCCTTGGGCTAGGCGCTCCACTTCAGCTTCTCGGTAGAATTTGCCATAATCACGCTCGTAACCCTTGACAAATCCATAGGCTGTTTTAGCAGCCACCGTACCAACCGTTCCTGCACGGAAGGCATATTCTTCCCCAAAGATATCACGAACATCCAAGTGGGCGCTTGGCTGGTCTTCACCTGAGAAGTTCAAATCGATATCAGGTACCTTATCCCCATCAAAACCAAGGAAGGTCTCGAAAGGAATGTCCTGTCCATTCTTGCTGAGTTTATGGCCACATTTTGGACAGTCTTTATTTGGCATATCAAATCCTGAACCGTAGGAACCATCCGTGATAAATTCACTGTACTGACACTGACCACAGACATAGTGAGGAGAAAGCGGATTAACCTCGGTAATTCCAATCATGGTCGCAACGAAACTGGATCCAACAGACCCACGTGAACCAACCAAGTAGCCTCGTTCGTTTGAACGGTGTACTAACATTTGCGAAGCCAGATAAATCACGGCGAATCCATTCCCCAGAATAGAGGTTAGTTCCTTTTCAATCCGCAAATCAACGATATCTGGCAGTGGATTTCCATAGATTTCAAAGGCTTTTTTATAGGTTAACTCGGCGACCGTTTCTTCAGCCTTGTCAATGAAAGGCGTGTACAAATCACCCTTTACAACCTCCACAGGCTCAAAGATTTCTGCCAAGGCATTGGTATTTTCAATAACAATTTTGCGAGCCAAGTCTTCCCCTAGAAAGGCAAATTCATCCAACATTTCATTAGTTGTTCTAAAGTGTGCCTTTGGTAGCGGAGCAGGCTGGGCAGCTTCTCCATGGCCGATCGTTCGGTTAATCATGGCACCCTGACCGAGACTTCGCACGATAATCTCGCGATAAATCTCATCCTCAGGTTCGATATAGTGGACGTTTCCTGTCGCAAGAACTGGCTTACCGAGACGGTCTCCGACCTCAATCAAGCTCTTGATAATGGTCTGGAGTTCCTCCATATCCTTGACCTGCTCTTTGGCAATCAGAGGTGCATAGATAGCCGGAGGCATCACCTCGATAAAATCATAGTATTTAGCTACTTCGACTGCCGCATCTACCCCTTGTGATACGACTGCATCAAAGACTTCCCCTTCCGTACAGGCTGAACCTAAGATCAAACCTTCTCGATGGGCATCCAGCACCGTACGTGGAATCCGTGGAACTCCTTCAAAATACTGGGTATTAGAGAGGGACACCAGCTTAAAGATATTTCAAGCCCACCTGATTTTTCACATAGATTGTCGCATGCTTGACACGAGCTTTTTTATATGAATCTGGACTGATTAAATCAAGGTTTAATCGTGCTAAGTCCGTCACACCGTGTTTTTCTGCTACTTCTTTGATAAAGATAAAGAGCAGACGGCCAGTTGCTTCCGCATCATAGTTGGCCATATGGTGATGTTCTAGAGCTACACCAAAACGTTTGGTTAAGGGACCCAAACCATGGCGTTTGTACTCAGGATAGAGATTTCTAGCGAACTCTAGCGTATCGATCACAGGTTGAGTAATTTTTGGAAGACTGTGACGCTCATAGTTGGCATTCATAAAACCAACGTCAAAGCTTGCATTATGGGCTACAAGAACGGTATCTTTACAGAATTCTTGGAATTCTTTCAGAACTTGAACCAAGGGTTTAGCATTTTTCACATGGTCATCGGTAATCCCTGTCAATTCGGTTGTAAAGGCTGATAAGGGGTGCCCAGGATTGATAAATTCATCAAACTCAGCAATGATATTGCCCTTATACATCTTGGAAGCTGCCACCTGAATCAAATCATTATAGATAGCAGATAGACCAGTCGTTTCCACGTCAAAGACCACATAGGTAGCTTCAGAAAGGTCCATCTCCACTTCGTTATAAACGATAGGAACACGGTCTTCAACGATATTGGCTTCCATCCCATAAATGAGCTGGATACCTGCTTTCTTGGCAGCCTTGTACCCATGAGGGAAGGACTGAACATTTCCATGGTCCGTTATAGCTACGGCTTTGTGTCCCCATTTGGCTGCAGTACCAACGATTTCTTCTACCTCAGGAAGAGCATCCATGGTCGACATATTGGTATGGGCATGAAACTCAACACGACGCTCACCTTCTGGCATTAAGTCCTTACGCTCATAGTGAACGACTTCCTGCACATCTTGCACATTCATGGTCAAATCTCGTGTGAAATTATTCATCTCAACATTTCCACGAACACGGAGCCAAGAATTTTTCTTAATGATGTCAAACTTCTGAGCTTCTTCTTCATTTTTTTGACCCATTTTTTTGCATAGAGAAACTAGACGTATAGTCCGTCATCTTGAAATTAATCAAGACACGACCTGTTCTCGTCACCTTATGCTCCACATCAAAGACGACCCCTTCAAAAAAACCAGTCGATTTTTCTTCGGTATTGACCTCAATCATTGGAGTTACCTCTGCCTTGTCGAGTTTAGGCTTAGCAGCTGCCTTCTTGGCTTGGAAATCAAAGACAGGTTTATCCTCAACTGGAGGAGGCGGTGCCATCTGTTCTAACTGTTCCATAGCTCGAAGGGTCTCATCATTGGCAGCCTGAACAATCATTTGATTTTCAGAATGGAAAGCTTCCTGCTCTTCCTTTGTCAAATCTTCATTTTTCTCTAAGTGACATGTAAACTTAGGAAAACCAAAAAGTTCCAGTTGTTTGCTAAGATTTGGCAGATGATTTTTGCGAAAATGCTCTGTATCTGCTGCTTCAGAAGCCTCAATAATCAACTGATCATTTTCAAACCGAACCTGAAAATCCTGATACATGGTCCGAAAACCTTGACTAGAACAAGGGCCATCTGAAAAAGCCTCCCTATAGTAGGCCTGTAAAAGCTCTCTTGAAAAAACTTGGTTTCGAGTTTTAATCTCGAAAGTCGCTTGATTTCCCGTTTTTGAAAATTCTTCTTTCAATCCCTTCTTCAATGCTAAAAAGAGATCAAAGGGGAGAATATTCTCAAAGGTAAAACGAAACTCCCAAATGTTGCTTTGTTTGTGGACAATAACTTGTTCAATTTCAGCCTGGGAGAAGGCCTCATGATTTCTCATTTCAGCCGGAATTCCCAACTGATTCATTAAAATTTCAAAAGTGGTTGACATCCATTTTCCTCACAATATACTCCTTCTATTTTACCATATTTGAGACAATTTTAGCTATTTCTACCAAACAGAAAAAGGAAGTCACTAAGTGACTTCCTTGTAGAGTGACGACGTATTAGTCTTCACCTTTGTTTTTCTTAATGATTTCTTCTTGTACTGACTTAGGTACATCTTCGTAGTGGTCAAATACCATCATGAATGTACCACGTCCTTGAGATGCAGAACGAAGAACTGTTGCGTAACCGAACATTTCAGCAAGTGGAACGTAAGCACGAACGATTTGGCTGTTACCGTGAGCTTCCATACCATCTACACGTCCACGACGAGCAGTTACGTGACCCATAACATCACCAAGGTTTTCTTCTGGAACAGTGATTGTTACAAGCATCATTGGTTCAAGGATAGCTGGTTGTGCAGTCTTAGCAGCTTCTTTAAGGGCAAGAGATGCAGCGATCTTGAAGGCAGTTTCAGATGAGTCGACATCGTGGTATGAACCATCGTAAAGCTTAGCTTTCACGTCAACCATTGGGTATCCTGCAAGAACACCGTTAGCCATAGATTCTACCAAACCTTTTTCAACCGCTGGGATGAATTCACGAGGAACCACACCACCGACGATTGCGTTTTCGAATTCGAATCCTTTTCCTTCTTCGTTTGGAGTAAATTCAATCCATACATCACCGAATTGACCTTTACCACCAGACTGACGTTTGAAGAATCCACGTGCTTGAGTAGGAGCGCGGAATGTTTCACGGTAAGATACTTGAGGAGCACCTACGTTCGCTTCAACTTTGAACTCACGACGCATACGGTCAACAAGGACGTCAAGGTGAAGCTCACCCATACCAGAGATAACTGTTTCACCAGTTTCAACGTTCGTTTCAACGCGGAATGTTGGATCTTCTTCAGCCAATTTGAAGGGCGATACCCATCTTGTCTTGGTCAGCTTTAGATTTTGGCTCAACCATCAATTGGATAACTGGTTCTGGAACGTTGATTGACTCAAGGATGATTTTAGCTTTTTCATCTGTCAATGAGTCACCAGTTGTAGTGTCTTTCAAACCAACGGCAGCAGCGATATCACCTGAGTAAACAGTGTCGATTTCTTGACGGCTGTTAGCGTGCATTTGAAGGATACGTCCGATACGTTCACGTTTACCTTTAGATGTGTTCAATACGTATGAACCTGATTGAAGAACACCTGAGTAAACACGGAAGAATGTCAAACGACCTACGAATGGGTCAGTCATGATCTTGAAGGCAAGAGCTGCAAATGGCTCTTCATCAGATGCTGGACGAGTTTCTTCTTCTTCAGTATCTGGGTTGATACCTTTGATCGCAGGGATATCAAGTGGGCTTGGAAGGTAGTCGATAACCGCATCAAGCATCAATTGAACACCCTTGTTCTTGAAGGCTGAACCACACAATACTGGGAAGAATTCAACGTTGATAGTCGCTTTACGGATACCAGCTTTCAATTCTTCGTTAGTGATTTCTTCACCTTCGAGGTATTTCATCATCAATTCTTCGTCAGTTTCAGCAACTGCTTCGATCAATTTCACGGTACTCTTGAGCTTGATCAAGGTACTCAGCTGGAATGTCTTCTTCAAGGATATCTGTACCAAGGTCGTTAGTATAGATTTCAGCTTTCATCTTGATCAAGTCGATGATTCCACGGAAGTCATCTTCAGCACCGATTGGCAATTGAATTGGGTGAGCATTTGCTTGAAGACGGTCATGAAGTGTGCTTACTGAGTAAAGGAAGTCAGCACCGATTTTGTCCATTTTGTTGGCAAATACGATACGTGGAACTCCGTATTCAGTTGCTTGACGCCAAACGGTTTCAGTTTGAGGCTCAACACCTGATTGTGAGTCAAGAACTGTAACCGCACCGTCCAATACACGAAGAGAACGTTGTACTTCGATTGTGAAGTCCACGTGTCCTGGTGTGTCGATGATGTTTACGCGGTGGTTGTTCCATTGAGCTGTTGTCGCAGCAGATGTGATAGTGATCCCACGTTCTTGCTCTTGCTCCATCCAGTCCATTTGTGACGCACCTTCGTGAGTTTCACCGATTTTGTGGATTTTACCAGTGTAGTAAAGGATACGCTCAGTTGTAGTTGTTTACCAGCATCGACGTGAGCCATGATACCGATATTACGAGTTTTTTCAAGTGAAAATTCGCGTGCCATGAGGTTTGTTTCTCCTATATTTTTTATTTCTATTCTATTATAACACGATTTCAATAAAAACGGATAGGCAGGACCCACCCGTTCTCAATGTTTATCTTGTTTAGTTGGTTTCAACTTGTGATATGGGAAGTTGAATTGCAGCTAATACTATTTGTTTTAGCCAATTTGAGCTGGAACGGGATGCTGGGTGAAAAAGATAAACTTCCTTGTATTCATCGAATACTGCGTCAGTTTCCTATTTTCACTGTGCATCCTTACCGTTCCTAGCATCATAATTGAACTCGGGCTAAAAGCTTGGAAAATAGATAAGCTTTCCTAGAATCTTTGATTCCGCGTCAAGCTTCCTAATTTTCAGTCGCTTTTTTAACGCCCTCAGTATCTTATTCTTACCAACGGAAGTGTGCGAAGGCACGGTTAGCTTCAGCCATACGGTGAGTGTCTTCACGTTTCTTAACTGCTGCACCAGTGTTGTTAGCAGCATCCAAGATTTCTTTTGCAAGACGGTCTTGCATTGTGTGTTCACCACGAAGGCGAGCAATTGTTACCAACCAACGAAGTCCAAGTGTTGTACGACGTTCTGGACGAACTTCAACTGGGACTTGGTAGTTAGATCCACCAACACGACGTGCACGTACTTCAAGTACAGGCATGATGTTTTCCATAGCTGTTTCAAATACTTCAAGTGCATCGTTACCAGTAGCTTCTTTGATTTGCTCAAAAGCACCGTAAACGATTGAAGCAGCTGTACCACGTTTACCATCAAGCATAACGCGGTTGATAAGACGAGTAACTAGTTGTGAATTGTAAAGCGGATCTGGCAATACTTCACGTTTTGGAGCTCTATTTTTACGACTCATTTCTCTTTATCCCCTTTCCTTATGCTTTTTTCGGACGTTTAGTACCGTATTTAGAACGGCCTTGTTTACGATCGTTAACACCTGCAGTATCAAGTGCACCACGGACGATATGGTAACGTACCCCTGGAAGGTCTTTTACACGTCCACCACGAAGAAGCACCACGCTGTGCTCTTGCAAGTTGTGTCCGATACCTGGGATGTAGGCAGTAACTTCGATAAGGTTGCTCAAACGTACACGAGCAAATTTACGAAGGGCAGAGTTAGGTTTTTAGGTGTCATAGTTCCAACACGAGTTGCTACACCACGTTTTTGTGGTGAAGAAACGTTTGTTTGAACTTTTTTATGACTGTTGTAACCAACGTTCAAAGCTGGTGATTTAGATTTTTCTACTTTTGATTTACGCGGTTTGCGAACCAATTGGTTAATTGTAGGCATCTACATTCTCCTGTGTTTTTTTATTTTTGGTGATGATACACTTGGTGACAGCTATCATCTGTGTGTACTTTTGCAACATTTGTCAGCACGTCCCTGTACACTCTTGAGAGACCAAAAGTAAAAAGTACCGTCTAACATTGTACCACTTTTTTTCTATTTTTGTCAATATATTTCTTCTTATTTTTTGACTTCTTTGCTCTTGAATTTAGTTGAAAACGCTCGCCTACCAGATAGACTCTTCAACCGACCACATAGACAAAGCTTCTTGTATTTGTCGACAAAATGGTGTTTAATAGATTTGTAAGAAAGAGATCTCTATTACAATTTTATAAAGGAGAAATTATGAAAGTCAGACTTGATATTGATGCCCAATACACTGAGGAGCAAATCATCTTAGAAGCCCCAAGCTTGTCTAAAAATATTCAAAAAGTCCGAGACTTTGTCCAATCCCTGGATCAAAAAGAAACCATCAAAGGAAAATTTCAAGATCAGGTTTACCTGATTCAGATTAGCAAGATTCAACGAATCTACATTGAAAATCGTAAGGTTCTGGCCGAAACGGATAGCCAAACCTATGCACTCGACATTCGTCTCTACCAAGCAAGTGAAATTCTACCTGCTTCCTTTATCCAAATTTCCCAATCCGAAATTGTCAACATTGATGCAATTAGTCATCTAAAACTAACCTCTAACGGCTTGATTGAAATTTATCTTAAAAACGAAAGTTTCACCTACTCATCTCGCCGCTATCTCAAAACTATTAAGGAGAAATTAGAACTATGAAAAAACAAGTATTTCACGATGCCACAACCGGTATCCTCATCGGTCTTATCCTATCTATTATCTTTTCGTTTATCTATTCGCCAAGTAACTACGCACCTCTAAGCCCTGAATCTCCCATTGGTCAATTCATGAGAGAGCATCAAGTCCATGGTTCTCTGGTCTTGCTCTACTCTACGATTATCTGGGCAGCTATTGGAGTCCTCTTTAGTTTTGGTAGCCGTCTATTCGCTCAAGACTGGAGCCTTCTTCGTGCAACTGTCACTCACTTCTTCCTCATGCTTTTAGGCTTTGTTCCTCTAGCAATTCTAGCAGGATGGTTCCCATTAAACTGGGTTTTCCTCCTCCAACTCATCCCAGAGTTTGCCATCGTCTACCTCATCATTTGGACCATTCTCTACAAAAGAGAATCAAAGAAGGTTGCCCATATCAACCAATTATTGGCTCAGAAAAAATAAGACCAGAAACCCACTCAGGCTTGTGAGTGGGTTTTTGCTTATAATGTTTGCTTCCATTCTAACAAGAGATTCAGGGCTTGCATCGGTGTCATATTGTACACATCTACTTGGGCCAATTCTGCTAGGATAGGATTTTCTTCTTTTTCATCAAAGAGAGACATTTGCTCATTGACTGTGTTCCTTTGATGAGAAGGACTCTTCTGGCCTTGGCTCTCTAGCTGAGCTAAAATAGTATCCGCCCTTTTTAGCAAGGTTGCTGGTAGTCCAGCAATCTTGGCTACATGAATACCATATGATTTGTCAGCTGGGCCTGGTTCTATCTTGTGAAGGAAGGTCACCTGACCATTTTGTTCTAGCGTAGCCACGTGAACATTGACCAGATGCTCAAGATCAGATTCCAGACTGGTCAATTCATGGTAGTGAGTCGCAAAAAGAGTCTTGGCACCAATATGCTCATGGATGTACTCGATGATAGACTGGGCAAGAGCCATTCCGTCATAGGTTGCAGTTCCACGCCCCAACTCATCAAAGAGAATCAGGGATTTCTCCGTCGCATGCGAAATGGCATTATTAGCCTCCATCATCTCGACCATAAAGGTGGATTGACCTGAAACCAAGTCATCCGCTGCACCAATACGGGTAAAAATTGCATCAAAGATTGGCAGGTGAGCACTTTCTGCAGGGACGTAAGATCCCATCTGCGCCATAACTGCTGTTATAGCCAACTGGCGCATATAAGTTGACTTCCCGCTCATGTTAGGCCCTGTAATCAGCTGAATACTGCTAGCTTCATCCATTTGGATGCTGTTCGGAATATAAGTCTGAGCTCCCATGACCTTTTCAACAACAGCGTGACGACCATTTTGGATATCAATTCTAGAATCTTGCCCAAACTCTGGTCGAATCAGGTGTTGCTTTTCTGCAACTACTGCCAAGCCTTGCAAGACATCGACAGTAGCGATTCCTTGAGCTAGGGCTTGCAGGCGTTGGATATACTTGCCAACCTCCTCACGGATTCGCATAAAGATTTCGTACTCTAGGTTTGCGGATTTCTCACGCGCCTCTAACATTTCGCCCTCGATACGCGCCAACTCCTCTGTTCCAAAACGTTCAGAGTTTTTTAGCGTAGCCTTACGGAAAAAGTGGGCTGGAACATTACCGAGCTGCGAGTTGGTCACATGGAAATAGTAACCATCTTTTTTATTGTAATCAATCTTGAGGGTATTGATACCAGAATTTTCTCTTTCCTTAGCCTCAATCTCAGCTATCCAGCTGGTGCCTTCTCTCAGCACACGACGGTATTTATCCAAGGTCTCGTCAAAACCAGTCCGGATAATCCCACCCTCTGTAATCACATGAGGAGCCTCAGGGGCAATGGCAGCACTTATCAGATTTTCCAACTCAGGGATAGCATCTAGTTGTTCAATCAGATAAGTTAGAGCTGGTTGCTCCATTCCTTCTAAAATGGCTCGAATTTGTGGAACACTTCCTAAGGTAGTGGCTAATTGCAAGAGGTCTTTCGGATTGCTTTTTCCAAAAGATACCCGACTAGCCAGACGCTCGATATCGTAGACACCCTTGAGGCTTTCCGTTAAATCACTGCGCTCAAAGAAATAATCCAGAAAAACTTGCACAACCTCCTGACGCTCAAGGATACGCTCCTTATCAATCAAAGGACGTTGAATCCAAGAACGCAGAAGACGCATACCCATTGCAGTTTTTGTCTCATCCAGCAACCAGAAAAGACTGCCTTGTTTCTTGCCTGAGCGAGCATTTTCAACCAAATCAAGACTGGCCTTGGTCGCAAAATCCATCTGCAAGAAATCTTTGATCTCATAACGGATAACAGGCTTCAAATGGTTCAATTCTCGCATCTGTGTCCGATGAACATACTGGAGAAGCTTACTGCTGGCAGCTTGTTCAACAGGTACCAAGCGTGGATCTAGTAGATGTACATCTTCATACGATTCCTCTTCATAGGAAAGCACTAGATTCATTTGACGACTGAGAATCTGCTCTTCCGTTTCGGAAATTTTGTAGCCAATCACTACTTCTCTGGCCTTGAGATTTCGGATTTCACCACAGACTAGGGTAAAATCAGATAAGCTTGTCACATAAAAATCACCTGTGACCAGGTCCATGTAGGCCAAGCCATATTGAGACCCATCATGATCAATAGCTACCAAAAAGTTGTTCTGGCTATCTGGCTTGCTACTATCAACGACTGTCCCTGGTGTAATAACTTGAACAACCTCACGTTTAACGACACCGACAGCTTGTTTGGGGTCTTCCATCTGTTCAGCGATGGCAACCTTGTATCCACGTTCAACTAGGACATCGATGTACTGTTGGGCAGAGTGATAGGGTACACCTGCCATAGGAATAGGATTTTCAGCATTTTTATTGCGACTGGTCAGTGAGATTTCCAGTATCTGTGCAGCATTGACTGCATCTTCATAAAACAACTCATAAAAATCACCCATGCGAAAAAGCAAAAAAGCATCTGGATATTGTTTTTTGATATCCACATACTGTTGCATCCCAGGTGATAATTTTTCAGTAGTCATTTACTCTCTCCTTGTAAAAACAGTCCTGAGAGAAGCTCTCAAGACCTTATCTATTTTCCATTAGCTCAAGCAAGCGTTCTTCCATGACTTTAGCAGCATGCTGGTCTTTACAGATAACCAAAAGGGTATTAGCTCCAGCAACTGTACCTAAGATCCAACCATCTTTATTTGAATCGACTACATTGGCTAAAACAGATGCTTCTCCAAGTTTCGTGTGTAGAACCAGGGTAAATTCGGCCCTTGCAACACCCTCTAAGTGATGCGAAAGGAATTCGGCCAAATCAATCTTTTCTGTCTCATTTGCGAGTACATAGTAGACAACATCGTTTTTCTTAACTTTGGTTAAGCCAAGCTCTCGCAAATCACGAGATAATGTCGTTTGTGTCACAAAGACATCACAGGCTTCCAATCGATCTTGAATTTCTTTTTGAGTTCCTAATTTTTCTTCTGTAATCATTCGTTTGATGAGCTGATGACGTTCTCTTTTTCTCATAAGATCCTTTCAAGTGCATATTTATAACATTTTACATTTTTTTAGTAAGAACATTATATCAAAAAAACTGGATATTTCAAAAAATATCTCTTCTTTCAAAAAAAATGTAGCAAATTGTGATAAAATAGTAGAAAAGCCCTAAAGGAGCCTTAAATGAATACAAAAGAATTGATTGCTAGTGAATTGGCTAGCGTCATCGATAGCCTGGACCAAGAGGCTATTTTAAATTTACTAGAAACACCTAAAAACTCAGATATGGGAGATATCGCCTTCCCTGCCTTCTCGTTGGCAAAGGTTGAACGTAAAGCTCCTCAAATGATTGCTGCTGAGATCGCTGAAAAGATTAATAGTCAAGCCTTTGAAAAGGTGGTAGCATCAGGACCTTATGTCAACTTTTTCCTGGACAAAGCTGCTATTTCTGGTCAAGTACTCCAAGACGTTATCACTGAAAAAGAGCACTACGCTGACCAAGAGATCGGTCAGCAAGAAAATGTCGTGATCGACATGTCTAGCCCTAACATCGCTAAACCATTTTCGATCGGTCACCTTCGTTCAACAGTTATCGGAGATAGCTTGTCACATATCTTCCAAAAGATCGGCTATAAAACTGTCAAGGTCAACCACTTGGGAGACTGGGGTAAACAGTTTGGGATGTTGATTGTTGCCTACAAAAAATGGGGTAACGAGGAAGCTGTCAAAGCTCATCCAATCGATGAACTCCTTAAACTCTATGTCCGCATCAATGCTGAAGCTGAGAATGACCCAAGCTTGGATGAAGAAGCACGCGAATGGTTCCGCAAGCTTGAAAACGGAGATGAGGAAGCTCTTGCTCTTTGGCAATGGTTCCGCGATGAAAGTTTGGTAGAATTTAACCGCCTTTACAATGAGTTACAGGTTGAATTCGACAGCTATAACGGGGAAGCTTTCTACAATGACAAAATGGATGCAGTTGTAGATATCCTAGCTGAAAAAGGACTATTGGTCGAATCTGAAGGTGCTCAAGTTGTCAATCTTGAGAAATATGGAATTGAACATCCAGCTCTGATCAAGAAATCTGATGGTGCAACTCTCTACATCACACGTGACTTGGCTGCAGCCCTTTACCGTAAAAACAAATATCAATTTGCTAAATCGATCTATGTCGTTGGTCAAGAACAATCTGCTCACTTTAAACAACTCAAAGCTGTCTTGCAAGAAATGGGCTATGATTGGAGCCAAGATATTGTCCACGTTCCATTTGGCTTAGTCACAAAAGAAGGGAAGAAACTTTCTACTCGTAAAGGGAATGTTATCTTACTAGAGCCAACTGTCGCAGAAGCCATCAGCCGTGCTAAAGCCCAAATCGAAGCCAAAAACCCTGAACTCGAAAATAAAGACCAGGTTGCCCATGCTGTTGGGGTCGGTGCCATTAAATTCTATGACCTTAAAACCGACCGTACAAATGGCTACGACTTCGACCTTGAAGCCATGGTATCCTTTGAAGGAGAAACTGGTCCTTATGTTCAATATGCCTACGCTCGTATCCAATCAATCTTGCGTAAAGCCGATTTCAAACCTAAGGCAGATGCCAACTATAGCTTGAATGATGCTGAAAGTTGGGAAATCATCAAGCTCATCCAAGATTTCCCACGTATTATTAAACGTGCAGCTGACAACTACGAGCCTTCAATCATTGCTAAATTTGCAATTAGTTTAGCTCAAGCATTTAACAAATACTATGCCCACACTCGCATCTTGGATGAAAGTCCAGAACGTGACAGCCGTCTAGCCCTTAGCTATGCAACTGCAGTCGTCCTCAAAGAAGCCCTTCGTTTGCTGGGCGTAGAAGCGCCAGAGAAGATGTAAATCGCCAAAGTTACTTGATTGCAAAGCAATCTAAGTAACTAACGCCAACTCCTATTCGGACTTTGGCTAGGCGCCTCACTAGTCTTTCGATAGAAATATTATCGATTTCTACCGAAAGACGTCGTAATCTTCAAGTTACTGGAACTAAAGTTCCTAATTGTTAGACGCTAGCCACTTTTATACGGACTAGCTAACTGCTTCATAGCATTATCACTCGAAAGGGGAAGGTACTTCGCCTTTCTCTTGCCACCTACTTCTTTATCACTTAGGGAGAATTTTTATGAGCCAATACGCTTATATCTTGGTTGTTCTCAGTCTTCTTTTTCTCTTTCTTGTCAATAAATATGAAAAAGAGAAACTTCAAAGACTGCTTCAAGACCAACTATTGAAAGATCCAGCTTTTCGTGCAACTATCGAAGAAAAAATCCAAACGATAGAAAACATCAATGATGTCATTGACTACATCAATAAAAGCTACCGTTTAGGAATTCCAATTTCAAAAGAAATCGTTGACGAAATTCGCAAATAACAAAAAACTCGAGATGAAAATTCTCGAGTCTTTTTTTGTCCACTGATCGTTAAAACATCTTCCAGAATAATGAGTCCTAGTAATTCCATTATCCATAGGCTTAGAAAATCTGCCTCTTACGAAGCCTCAAGTTCGTAAAGTTCTGCTATAATCCCTGCAACCTTCTTGATATCTCCCAACATGCCACGCATTTCAAAATCAGCTAAAACAGGGAAACCAAACCGTTGGCTGTATTGTTTAGCAGTTAGACAGTATTGGTTGTTAAAATTGCGGTTACCCGATCCTACAACCCCAAAACACTTGCTAGCATTGTCACCATATGCGATAAAGTCACCTACCGGAGTGGTCAAGATTTCCACATCCCCATTGTCAACCCCATTGCCACCTTCTAGGTAAGTCGGTAGAAAAGCCACATATGGGTTGGTCATCTCAAAGAAGTCGTCACCTTCCTTGACCAAGTCTTTAATATGAATTTTTTCCACATCAATATTCGCATATTGCTCCAACAAATAAGCTTTCAGCCGTGTCACGAAGCTCTCCGTATTTCCGCTCAGACTGATGTAAACTAAGGAAATTTTTTTCATCTTTTCCTCCCTCTTTCTCGAATCCAAAAAAATAACTACCAAGATTGTATCTTGATAGTTACCCTTTGTCAACTCTTAGGCAAGTTCTTCCTCTTGAGATTCTGTTAATTCTTTTTGTTGGCGCCACATTTTATAGAAGACGATTCCTAAAAAGATAACATTGATGACGATAAATATAATAGTGGTTACTTTTGACATGACTCCCATTCCTAAACGCAGGGTGTCGTCTTTAATCAATTGTAAAGCATCTTGAAGATTCATATTGTCATAGACTAATCCAACAATGGCTAGCAAGGCATATCCAACATAAGTGTAGTTTGCCAACTGTAAGTTCTTACGAATTAAGAAAACAAAGGCTACTACAACTAGGATAGCAGATAGGACAATGAGGATCGTGTTAAAAATAGAGTGAGATGACTCTGATACTTGATGAGCATAGTTAACTGCGTCTTCTATTTGTTGAGCAGTAAGGGTCCCAACATTTTCTTGGCTTGCACGAAGTGCGTCTTTACTAGGTACTGGAGTAAAAATTCCAACTACTGCCAAGGCAGAATTAATCGCAGACAAGACTAATAAAACCCATAGATAGATTGGTTTCTTTCATAAAAGTAACCTCCTCATATTTTTAAACTTATTATAGCATATTTTAAAATGGATAACAAATCTTAGAGGGTGACCTCAATCTGCTTGCGGTAGGCTTTCGGAGACTTTCCACATAGTTTTCGAAAGACCTTGTAGAAATACCCTACATTACTATAACCAACCGTATAGCAAATATCCTCAATACTATCGTTTGTAGACAGCAAGAGTTGTTGGGCAGCCTTGATGCGCTGTTTATTGAGAAGTTCCGCAAAGGTTGAATTGGTTTCCTTCTTGATTAACTGACCTAAATACACAGGATTGATAAAAAGATCCTTGCTGATATCCTTTAGAGACAACTCTTTTTTATAATCTCTACCAATAACTTCAAGTACACTGACAACATTTTCATTCATACGATATTGACCAAAGAATGACGTCAAGGTTTCCTTGGTATAAGCCACTAAATCTTCAAAGTTTGTGATGGCATGAATTCTTTTGACAATATCTGTCATATCATCTGCTTTCAGATGTTCAAAGAGGTGGAAGACATCCATCACAAACTGAGTAAAGAGTTGCTTGGTAATGGATACCCTCGGTGTGTTTTCTAACACAATCTTCTCAAGCAAATTCAACTCTTCGATAATCTGCTGAAGATTTCCTTGGATAATCACTCGATAGATGGGTTCATAATAAGAAAAGAGACTTTCAGACTGATCTAGATTGACAGTTCCATAGAAAAGTGCTTTTTCAACGTCAAACTTCCATTTTTCAAAGTTTGCCTGATAAGGCAACTCAAAAGGCATGACGAGTAAACCATCGAATTTATGAGCCGCTATCACAATCTGCCAGTCCTGACCTAGAACATAGTAAGGAATGACAAAATCCCCTTGTTTTTCTCGGGAAAGACCAATCCACCAATTTTCTTTTTGAGACAGGTGTTCTTTAAATGCTTCGTCGTCTAACTTCTGACTTAACATTTCTGGTTCATGCACTTTCTCACGAAGCTGACCAAGGATTTTCTCGAGCAAATGCTCCAGCTCAACCTTATCAACTGGTTTGACAAGATAATCTACAACATTGAGGTTCATGGCTTTCTTGACATAGTCAAATTCTTGATAGCCTGAGAGAAGGATATAGTAAGCCTCTGGCAAGAGTTCCTTCATCTCCCCAATCATTTCAAGTCCTGTCTTGTCAGGCATGTTGACATCAGAAATGACGATATCTACGGGATGCTCTCGAACATAGTCCAAAGCGTCATCCGCATGATTGGCTGTTGCAACGACTTCCATATCCCATTTTTCAAAAGGTATTAAACGCTTCAGTCCTTCTGTAATCATGTACTCATCGTCAACTAATAGTACTTTATACATGTTTATCCTTTCTCTTCATCCTGAATGGTGATTCTATATTGAACACCTTTTTGTTCAGCTGATTCTACATTGATGTTATAGCGGTCTCCAAAGTAGAGCACAAAGCGTTCGTGGATATTAACAATCCCAATAGACTGTTGTTCCCCCTTATAATCTGCTGTGTGTTCAAAGGTTCTTTGAGCCAGTTTAGCTTGAATTTCTGCTAATTTTTCAGCAGACATCCCACGGCCATTATCGGTTACTAAGATTTCGACATAGCCATCTTTTTTCAAAGCCTTGATACTGATAACATTATCTGTTCTTCTGTAATCAACTCCATGGGCAAAATAATTTTCCACTAACGGTTGGAGGGTGAACTTTGGAATACGCATTTCTTCCAATTCAGGGGCAATCTTAAATCCATAGGCAATGGATTTTGGATAGCGAACCATACAGAGATAACTGTACTTCCGACAAAACTCCACTTCTTGTTTGAGGGTCGTTTCTCGCTCGTCAGAGATATTATTGCGCAGGAGACTACTGAACTCATAGATGATATCCGCTAGCTCATTTTGATTTTCCATCACCGCGTACATCCGCAAAAATTCCAGAGTATTGTACATGAAATGCGGATTAATTTGAGCTTGTAAGGCTCGCATGTTGGCATCTTTTTGATTGAGTTCCAGTTGATAAATATCGTGAATATTACTTTCTAGTCGATCCAACATATCATTTGTCGACTCAGCAATTAGTAGCAATTCCTGGTCCTTTTTATCTGTGTCGATTCTCTTGGTCTGCTCTCCCTTAGTGATGGCTTGGATAGAGTCCACCAAGTCCACAACCTGACTTTGGTAGTCAGAAAAAGTCCTTCTTAAGGTCATATATAAAATGATGATAAAGAGGGCACTCAAACCTAAAATAAGTGCCGAACTCGCTAAAGTCCCACTCCAAACATAATCCTTTGGTACAGCTACTCGAACTTGATAACCATGGGCAGTTGTTCCTACCAACCAAGACTCATTCGTTCCCTTCGCTCCAATATAGAACATATCTGTTTCATATGGTGCAATGACAGTTACTGCTACAGGAATTGTTCCCCTAGTGTTGTCAATCGCTTTATAGAGGGCTTCTGGTTCTACGGAAATATAAATGACTCCAAGAGCCTGGTCCGAGATGGGATCAGACACTGGAACAGCGAAACTATTAGCATCCGGTTTAAAGCTCTCAGCTGGAATTTTCTGTCCACCTCTGTTTCCTCTTTTGGAAACAAATACATCCGTTGAATCCTGTAGAACAATCGAAATACCTGTTACAAAATCGTTTCGCACGTATATATCATCGATATTTTCATAAATAGAAACGGAAATATAGGGTGACGTCTTGCGCTCTAACTGCCAATAAAAATAATCTGGCGTACTGAGGCTAAAATATTTGTAAATCCCTTCAATCCGAGCTTGATTATCCACTAAACTCTGGGCTAGGCGAGTTGACTCCCGATAGTAGTATTCAACTTCATCAACTGTTCGAGCGAGAACACGCTGACCGACACGATTGGCTTCCCTTTCACGCATATCCCAGTCTGCATAAGAAATCAAGAGAGCAAAGCAGGAAATGATGATAATCATCACCAGACTATAGATTCTTAGGAGTGAGTGGAGGCGGAATTGTTTGGTCTTATTTGGTTGCCAATTTTTCATGAATACTTTCATAAACAGGCTCCAATAAATCACTAATAAAGAAATGCCACATTCCAATACCTACAAAAGCGATGAGGGCTGGCATATAGAAGCCAATAATGGCTAACAAGACGCTACCAAGGAGAACCTTGGCCACTGCTGATAAACTCATAAAAATTCCGATAAAGGCAAGCTTTAAGGTGTTTTTATAGGATAATTCAAAGTAAACCTGTAACTTTAAAGATACCGTATAGGCCAAAAATACCAAGGCTACTAAAAAGATATTTAGAAATGTTGCTGCCAAGTGGATAATGGTCTGGTTTGGCAACTGAATCATCAGATACAAGCCATAAATCAAGATCAAGTCAATCCCTATAAAGGTGTAGAAACTGAGATTGCTTTTAACAAAATTGCTCTTAAATAAAGCCCATGCTTCCTTGAAACGATAAGCACGGTAAGAATAGCCGTGTTCAGCATATAAACTCATGAGAGTTGCACTAGCGGGTGCTATACCAAAGACCACTCCTCCTGCTAGTGTCAATAACCAAAAATAAGCCGTCGCAATCATCCCCAAAAAGAAACGATGAAAGACTAGCTCAATGAAATTTCCCACGGTTTGCCTCCTATAAATTAATCTAGTTTTATTATAACATATTTCAAGCGCTCTCATAAATAGGAGCACTAAAAATAGATACATTTATTGGTTTAATAATGATGTTAGTAGTATAATTAAGATAGATAGAAATACCGATTAATGACAAAAGGGATTTATAGAGAAGATAAACATCTTTGCAGGTAAACTAATGACTATTTAAATCAATTATTGGATTTACAAAATAACGAAAGGAGTATGTACCATGACTACTCAAACTTTAAGCACTGTGTTGATGTGTGTTGCGCTTATATTGACTCTTTTCTCTGAAAAATTGTTCAAGCAACATGAAAAAATCGGAAAAATAATTTGCACTATAATCATGTTAGTCGTATCATTATCATATCTGTTCTAAGTTATTTTAGGAATACAGGAATTTGTTGGTCCTGTATTCTTTTTTTCGTCAAATGTACATTGATAAAATGAATAATAAAAACACCCCCAGTTAGGGAGTGTTTTCAAGGAAAATAGCAAAATTAGCTAAATTTTATTATTTAGCATCGTCTTTATGAAGCATGTTTTTAACACCTTCAACGACACCTTCTACAGCATCTTTTGCATCTTCAACGACACCTTCTACAGCATCTTTTGCATCTTCAGCAACTTCTTTAACTTTAGAAATAACTTTTTCTGTTGCCCCTTCGCTTTCAAGTTCTTTATCGCCTACCAATTTTCCAACACCTTCTTTGATAGATCCTGCTGCTTGGTTTAATTTTTCTTCTGTAGACATAAGTATGTTCTCCTTTTATTTTTTTCTAAATTATAAATTAGTGTACACGTGGTTCTGCTTTGGCTGCAGCGTCTTTAACAGTTTCAACACCTTGGCCAACTTTTTCTTGAACGAATTCAGCACCTTCGCCAAGTTTTTCAACACCTGAACCGATTCCAGCTTTAACTCTAGAAAATTGTTCTGACGCAAACTCGCCTGTTGATTCTGCCACGTCAGTTACACGATCTTGAAGGCTAACTGAGTCTGCTTCATGTTGTTCTTTAGTTTTAATATCAACAACATTAACGTTCACTTCAACTACTTCTAGATCAGTCATTTTCGCAACTTCTGAAACGATAACTTCTTTAATTTGATTGTATAGAGTTGGAACGTTTTTTCTGTACTCTACGATAACGTTCAAGTCAACTGCTACTTGTTCTTTACCAACTTCAACTTTAACACCGTGTGTTACATCGTTAGTATTAACAAGTTTTTCTGTAAGATTTGAGAAGAATCCACCGTCAACATGTAATAGTCCTGGGACTTTTTCTAGTGAAAGACCGATAATTTTTTGAATAACTTTATCTTCGTAAGTTAATTCTCCACGAACATCTTTAGAAACAACAACATCTTTTTTTTCAGTTACATTTTTTTCTACGTTTGACATATGAAACTCCTTTATTTATTTAAATAATTCTTCTGTACATAGTATCCCAACCAAATTCCTAAGGCTCCACAGATTAAAACGAACAATGTCTTAAAGAAACCGAAGGACAGGATGAAGCAAGCTAGAATAATACCTACTACACCACTTAGGATTGGGTATTGATATTTTTTAAACCATTCCATTTTTTACTTCCTTACTTTACACGACTAACAATTTTTTTAGCTGCTTTTTGAGGGTCATATTCTTTCACTGAAACTTCCAGTTTAACCTCTCGATCAATACCAAAGAATTCTTTCAATCCTTGAGTAATTTCGTTTTGAACTACTTCAAATTTGTTAGCAATGTTATCTGAAAGAACAGCTGTACCTTCTACATAAACGAAACATTTCTTTTTCCGAGTATGTACCTGAATTTTGGGATTTTTGACCATCTTGTGTTCATCCAATAAACATCGAACAAACCCTTCAATAGCTGAATTTTTTAGTTTTAATTTATCGTCTTTAGTTCCAAGTTTTATTTCCAGATATTGTCTAGGATAAAACAGGATTACTAACATCCATAATAAAACTAAGAGAGACAGGCCTAGAAGCCCCCAAAATACATATCTAGCGAGATAATATTCAAATGATGTCTGTCGCCAGCTGGTCAATTGAATTCCTAAATCACTAACCTGGTGGTAATCTATCAAAATAGGAAGGAAAATTGTCAAGATTAAAATACAGAAAATAACCAATAATATTTTCTTTGATTTTGACATATAAAATCCTTTCAATTAGTGCAACAAACCATAGCTTTACCCGTCATTATAAATTAAAAGCTATAGTCTGCTCTCGAGTAAAATTAACCTTTTTTACCCAAGAAGAACGATACCACAGAAACTACAATCACTGCACCAACAATAGATGGAATGATAGCCATACCAGCTAGTGAAGGTCCCCAAGTGCCAAGAAGTGATTGACCAACTGATGAACCGATTAAACCGGCAAAAATATTAGCAATTACTCCCATTGAGCCACCTTTTTTTGTGATTGCTCCTGCTGCAAGGCCGATAAAGCCTCCTACAATAATGGACCACAACATAATATGATATGCGCCTCCTTTCTTAAGTCCATATATCTGGATTGTATTTAGTATATCATAATATGAGAGCGCACTCAAATTATATGCTCACGAATATATGCTTTAATAAAATGTCTATTTTTAAAAACAACACAAAAACGCTCTAGACAATATGACTAGAGCGTTTTCTATATATCCGAACATCTAATTTATTTCACAAAAAATGTGGTCATTCGGTTGATTTTTATTGCAATACTATGAAATTGAGAAAAAGAAAAAACGCTTGAAATCAGCGTTTTTCTTATGTATTGATTCGTATTGAATGCTTACTTCACTTCTGTAAAAATTAACTTCTAAACCTATAAAGCTTATTCTGACAGGCTTTATAACGGCCTAAGAAAAAAGGTAGAGATTCATACAGTATCTAAATTTTCCAAAAATTCTTTATCAACCTGAAGACCTGGTTTAGCAAGGTCTCCTTTCTATGATTTAGTTGTAACAATTGTCTAGAGCGAAAGCTGGAATCGGTTCAGGTGTTGAAACTGTTAAAGACGCTGCAGCCAAAGCAGAACCACGTGTTCAATAATTACTAATTTAGAAAAAAATAAAAGGAGGACATACCTATGTCTACAGAAGAAAAACTCAACCAAGCAGCAGGATCTGTTAAAGAAGGCGTTGGTAAATTGGTAGGTGACAAAGAACTTGAAAGCGAAGGAGCTGCTGAAAAAGTTGCTTCTAAAGTGAAAGAAGCCGCTGAAGATGCAAAAGACGCTATTGAAGGCGCTGTTGAAGGTGTTAAAAACATCTTTAAAAAAGACGACGCTAAATAATAACAAAGTTGGAACATTTATATTTGAATTTCAAAACAACACAAAAACGCTCTAGACAATATGACTAGAGCGTTTTTCTTATTATGCTACTTTCAGTTCGTCTCGCTCTGTTAGGTGCGAGTTAAAAAACACCCGCTATTGAACTGCACCCCAAAAGTTAGACAGAAAAAATCTAACTTTTGGAGTGTTTTATAATGAAATTAACTTATGAAGATAAAGTTCAAATATTTTAATTAAGGAATCGTGGTCGTATAGTCAATCACAAAAGGGGCCAGCGTCTAATGAAAGTTCTTGGTTTAACAGCTCGTCTTCGTCGTAAACGCAAGTATTCTTCATACCAAGGAGAAGTTGGCAAGAAAGCAACCTTATTCAACGTAAATTTGAAGCAGCTAAACCAATGGAAAAGTGCTATGCGGACGTGACAGAATTTGCCATTCCAGCAAGCGCTCAAAAGCTTTATTTATCGCCAGTTTTAGATGGTTTTAACAGCGAAATCATCGCCTATAATCTTTCTACGTCACCGAATTTGATACAAGTGAAAGATATGCTAGAACAAACCTTTATAGAGGAACATTACGAAAATACAATTCTCCATAGTGACCAGGGATGGCAATACCAACACGATTTCTATCATCATTTTTTAGAGGATAAAGGAATCCAGTCATCTATATCGCGTAAGGGAAATAGTCCAGATAACGGCATGATGGAGTCCTTCTTTGGTATCCTAAAATCTGAGATGTTTTATGGTTATGGAGAAGACGTTTCAGTCACTTGAGCAATTGGAACAAGCTATTGTGTACTATATTAATTACTACAACAATAAACGCATTAAGGTAAAACTAAAAGGACTTAGCCCTGTGCAATACAGAACTAAATCCTTTGGATAAATTAATTGTCTATTTTTTTGGGGTCAGTACATTTTGAGAGTTATTATCTACATTATTTGCCTTTTTCTTTTGTCAACCAATATGTGATTCCTGCTGATGAAATTGCTGATAAAATAATCGCTAAAATAACCCATACTCTGTTATTATCCACTGAAATTGGCGCTTCATATGTCTCTTTTTTAGTTTCAATTGGATTAGATAAAAAATTCATCACATTTTGATTGGTCGTTCCACCATCACGAATATTCTTCATAACAGTTTTAAAGGACTCTGCGTAGTCTCTATTCCCTTGAATAACTTCTGCTTCATTAGATATCAAATCATTCGTAGTTGAAATAGTCTTATCAACATTACCTTTAATAGTCTGAACTTGGTCAACAAATTGAGTAAACTGATCCTTCATAGTTCCAACCGCCTCATGATTTTGACTAGTTTCTTTTGAACCATTAGAAGTTGTAGACACTAATGATTCAATTGAACTATATAAGCGATTTGATGACTCACTATCATTTATTAATGTTCCGCTATTAGCATCTGAAGCTGTACCCGTCACTTCCAATTGTTTCGCTTTCGTTTCCTTCCACTTATCGTACTCGGTTGATAAGGTCTTAATCGAATTGTTATACCAATCAGCTAAGTTTGTAATTTGATTTTTGAAATAATCATTCGGTAACTCAGCTTCAGCGAATTCAGGCAATGCGTTGCTTGATTTTTCTAATGACCCCAAAGAGTTTTGAATTTGTTCCAACAAAGCTATACCTGATTCTTTAAATTTAGTAACTTGATCTTCTGACAACTGAGTCGCTATATCATCACGACTGATATTACCATACATATTGTAAACAGAATCTGGTGATAAGGCAGAAAAATTAATAGAGGAACTACTTGGACTTCCATAAATTGCTTGAATCATACCAGTTGTACGATCGATTTTGCTTAATTTATCAAAAATATGTTTTAAATCTTTTTTCACTAAAACATCTGACTCTTCTTTATCACTACGATAAATAGTTTTCTTGATAGGAATTGTAGTTTCACCAATGTGTACTTCAAATGAAATTTCATTTTTCCCATAATGTGGTTCTAAAGTATATTCAACCGTCATAGTATAAGGCTTATCATCTGTTATAGTTTGCTCTCCTCCAACTAAGGTAGCATCTCCTGTAACATAAACTTTAGCTTTAGGAGATAAATATTTTGTCCCTTCAGAACTGGTAGAAACTCCGCTAGCCTCAACTACCGTTGATGATTCAGGCAAACTACTTGCTGGTTTTGTCACAGATGCCTCGACAGTTTTAGACTCAGCTTGGGGTAATTTAACTGTCAATTCCATCGTTTCTGTTACTTTATCGAGCTTATCATTTTCAATCGATAAAAATTCAAAAATAGGTAATCCACTTATAGAGGTGGCCTTCTTATCAAATTTAGTATAATTCTTAAGTAAATCTATTTTTTCATTATATTCTTTAACTTGATCAGCTGTTAGAACATTGAGTTTCTCCAATTTACTAAATAAAGTTTGGTAATCAGTTGGTTCAATACTAATGTCTGTTAGATTTGAACGAATTAAAGTTTGATAAGTTTCAGGCAAATGATTTTCAGTAATCAAACTTTTATTAATCTGATCTACAAGTGTTGCTTTAGCATCCGAAGTAAGGTCCGATTTTAAATCAACATCTTCTTTACCAAAGTAAAAGAGTGATATTTTCTTTTTCTCTTCTTCTAATTCTGTCTTGAGATGTCCAAATTCGGATTTTCTATCTTTTATTTTATCTTGATAATCAACAATAACCTTATGATAATCAGCTACTAAATCTTCTAGTTTAGCTTGTTCAGATTTTTCCTCAGCTGTACTATTTCCAAATCGATACAATGATTTAAGCATCGAATCATTTAAACCATCTATAATTTTAGAATTTTCTTCATGCTGTTCTTTCAATGTGTTATTGGTTGTTAAGACATTCTTCTCAAATATACCCTTCTGATCATCAAAATAAGTTTTAACTTCCTTAAGTTGTTTGTCTAAGCCTATCCCTGTATTATTTAAAAGACTAACAACAGAATCAGAAAAAGCCTTTTGAGAATCTTCATAAGACGAATTCATTTTCTGTAGATTTGAAGCCAAGTCCAAAGTGCTTAACATAGACTGACTTGCTTCGTTTGACGGGCCATAGATATATTGAGAAATTTTTGTATGCGTGCCAGATTGTTCATTTACAATATTATCAACATTTCTTTTAGCATCATCTAAATTGTTGATAACACTTGAAAAATACATTTTTATAACATTTTGGTTAATAGTATTAAGGTGCTCACCTACTCGTAGCTCAACATTCTTAGATTTAACTGGATCTAAATTTGATTTAGTTTTATAAGTTATCTTTGCTCTATCAGGATTAAAACTTTCCAGTTGAGCTATTTTTTCTGAAAACTGTTGTTCGATATAAACAATTACATCAACCGATCCATTTTCAAATCGATTTTCAGCAACATTACGAGTCATGACAGTCCATTGATTTGTACTATCTTTGGATAATAAGGTTGTGAAATCGTTTCCTAAGTTATAGGCATTACCATTTAATGCCCCTCCAGCATCTTCATTTACCAGAGCAATATTCAATTTACGATCATTAACCTTATTTGTTACAGAAATTTCTTGATTCTTTAAATAAATAAATGTCGCCCCTGAACCAACCAACAAAGTTACAAAAACACTACTACCTATAATTATTTTTTTCATAACAAACCTCTCTCATTTATCTCTTTATTATACCACGAATACTAGAGTTCAGCAAGGAATACTTATAATCTTTACTCTATGAATAACACTTAGCAATTCGTAACTTGCTTATGTACTGATTTGTATACTAAATTTCTAGTCGTTTCATTTTCTCACCATATAGAAAATCCTAGAATGAAATCCTAGGATTTGTATGTCATTTTTTAAAATCATCTACACTAAAGTGGTCATAGCTGATTTTTGAGACTTCCTCATCATAACGACTCAAAAAGTCTTGAAATCGACGATCGATGTAACCAAAGAATAGAACTTCATCTATATCCTCTTTGTTAAAGAAGATAATGTTTTGATTAATGAGTCCTAGTGGAAGACTGACAGCTCCAAAGTCAAAATAACCTTGCTTGCCGTCCTTTTCAGTAACTGGACAATGATTAACAATCATGACAGGCTCCACACCTTCTCTCACTCGAACAACACTTCCAATCGGTAAAGCCGTACGTTCTGACATCAGTTTTCTCCTTCTAAATATCTCTGCGCTTCCTGAACATAAAAGAGTTCTGGATTTTCATGGGCGATGCTTTCAAACAAACTGCGAGTATGAGCTTCATCTCCTTTTAGCTGAGCATTGAGAGCTCCGTAATAAGAAAACATGATTCGAGCTAGCTTATTTTCTGGTTCCGCAGCGTCGAAGTAGTCATTCGCTTCTTGATTGAACACAATATCTTTTATGGCTTGGGCTTGAGCAACGAGTTTAGCCTTACCACCTTTCGCATCTAGCGCCTTGGACAATTGTTCCTCAAAGAAAGCAATGTCTTGTGAATCTTGAAGATGAATAGACACTTTTAATAGTTCATAGGTTGATATTAAAAATGTATAGTCTCTTAATCTGCCCCAAATTTTTTTCAAATTATACTTGGACATATTTTCCTTGGCAACTTGAAAATCTCCTTTTAGATAAGCTACTTGACCTTGGATAAATTGGTAATACTCATGATATGTCGCCCTAAAGGGCTTAATAGACTTTTCTGATTGAACCCTGAACATGTCTTCATAGAGTTTAAGATTAATAGAATCGTTTAACACTAGATAAATAACTTTGTTTAGGACAAAACGTAGGTATAAGATCAAGATGATTAGAACCCACATCAGTGAAGCAAATATCACCCCCAAAATTTTGGTATCAGGTTGGTATACTAAAAAAACTCCTATTGCTCCAATAGCTATTGCTGCAACTGAACTAATTTGAATAACAGCCTCTATTTGTAGAAGAGTGTTTTTTGTCGCCCTACTTACTATTTTTTCAATCAATTTCATATATTACTCTCTTATTTCTCTGCTCCTATATATTTCTTCGCTTCCTGTACATAAAAGAGTTCTGGATTTTCATGGGCGATGCTTTCAAACAAACTGCGAGCACGAGCTTCATCTCCTTTTAGCTGGGCATTGAGAGCTCCGTAATACGAAAACATGATTCGAGCTAACTTATTTTCTGGTTCGGCAGTGTCGAAGTAGTCGTTTGATATTTTATTTAAAACAAGATCCTCTATAGCTTGTATTATGTTTATTGCATTCGTCTGCCTAGTGACCTGAGAATTTGTTCGAACTTTTAATGTAGCTAACATATCGATTTGGTTCGAAATTTCTTCTGTTTTATCAGCATGGATTAGAGAAAGAATTTTAAAGTAAGCTGTGGACAATTGGATCTCAAATTTCTTATTAAAATTTTTATCCTCAAAATTTATTCGTTCCAAATTATCAAGTGTTTCTTCAAACTTTCCTTGGTAGTATGACGCTTGGGCAATAGCTAGTAAATAATTTGCATTATTAAACAGTTGTTGAGACTTGACTGAGTGTTCAGCCACATAACGATAATAACTTATGTGCTTGTCGAAATTAATATCCGTCAAAAGGATATTATCTACAGCTAATTTAACTAGTTTATTGTTTAATGAAAGGAGTGTCTCAAACCCAAAACATACTACCGTATAAGTAATGAATTTCATAAAATTCATTTCCCCACCTTTAAATAATTCAACAACCATCCCTATAAATGCTAGACAAACTATAGGAAATAAGCAAATGTATACTATTTTTGTAAAATTATATAATTTTGGAATTTCAAATCCAGATATTTTCAACGAATAGTTATTTAATATTTCTTTCATCATTATCCTCCATTGTAGAACTTAAATATAAGAAGGCGCTCGCTATTACTGGAGCCGCTACCGAGACTCCAACTCCAAATGTAGATGCACTAACTGTAACACCATAAATTATAGCACCAATAACAAAAACTGTAGCAACTACTACTTTCCCCGCTTTTAATATCTGTTCTCCATGATCCACACTTCTCACTCCTGTTTCAGTGGTTGTTTTAACTGTTCCGTAGTCTTGTTTGACCTGGTTATGTTCTTTCACATAGGTCACGCGGTAGCCATTCTCTGACTTAGTACCAACCTCAAGAGAGCGATTCTTATAGCCAAAACCAATGGAAAGGTTAGGTGCGAGCCTCCCGTACTTCGAACCAATCTGGTCTGCTAGACTGAACTCACTTGTAAATGAATAATCCTTAATCGCTACCTTTCTCTTAAGGTTTACATTTTCATCTAGGAAATCTGTACTTAAACCTCCAACGCTATACTCTCCTTCTTGACTTAACTTACCATCTTTATATTTTGTGTTAAAAGTGATGGCACTTTCCCCTTTGAAGTGACCTTTTATCTGGATTTTGCTCTTAAGGTAGTGCTGACCATTGTCAAATACTGTGATCTCCTTCTCAAACGTAACTTCATTCCCTTTCAAGAAATCAATCAGCTCCTGAGGTTTCTTACCGCCATTCCCATGGGAGGCAAGAGAGATCGTACGACCCAAGGTCTGTAGTTCCTGCTCACTCATCTGGCTCAAGTCAAAGGCCGTTTCTGGATTATAATGTCGAATATAATGGATTAGTTCTTCGTGCAGAGTTTTAGAATTCTCGATCTGTTGATCCCGTAACTTCGTGTCCTTAAAAATTGCAAGGGCTTCCACATTGTGATAAGGGTCTGTCATACCAACAGCTTTCCGAGACCGACTCAAACCACTTGCGATTGTGGAGAGAGTAGTGGTCACACCGCTCCCCAACAATTCACCATTAAATGATTCCATCCGACTTTCAGTTGTACGAAGAGATTGCAGGGCTTCTTCCTTATGGCTTTTGATATCTGCTGTAGAAGGATTGCTGATGCCAACCATACCTCCAATTGCAGAGTAAGCTATTGTCAGGTCTGGATATTTATGATTCATCAGTGACCATTCTACTTAATCTTCATTATAACATTTTCTCACCATATAGAAAATCCTAGAATGAAATTCTAGGATTTGTATGTCATTTTTTGAAGTCTTCTATAGTGAAATGGTCATAGGTGATTTTTGAGACTTCCTCATCATAACGACTCAAAAAGTCTTGAAATATACGATCGATGTAACCAAAGAATAGAACTTCATCTATATCCTCTTTGTTAAAGAAGATAATGTTTTGATTAATGAGTCCTAGTGGAAGACTGACAGCTCCAAAGTCAAAATAACCTTGCTTGCCGTCCTTTTCAGTTTATCAAAACACTTCCTACTACTCCTTCATTATTCATTTTGCTAGTAACGAAAGTTTTCACAAGCTGTTAATAAAACTCAGACTATTTATCACTAGAAATGAACTCTTCTAATCTTGTGATAAACTCTTTCTCAAACTCTGTTACGTGAGCTTTAAATAACACCTGCTCAATTTTCTCAGCATCAAACAAATACATTGACTGGGAATCTTCAAAGCCTTGAGGGTTTAGGACCCCAGAATAATCAAAAACTTTCCCTTCACTATTCTGTTGATAGCGCCCGACAATCATAATAGGTTGAGTCCCATTTTTTAACAAAACAGTTGTTCCGAGTGGCAACCAATTTTTATTCATCTCTATTTCTCCAATTCTTTATGATATTATAAATAGAATGTATCAGTAGTACTACTATAAGTGAGAACAAAGGGCGTAATGATACCAAGCTTACACCCACAACAAGGAAGGCTGATAAAAAATAGATGATAAACGCCTCTAACTTAGAAGGTCTTCTCTTCTCTGGAAGCATATCTAAATGTTCCTTCGTTATAGCTGAGCGTTTATCGAATCGATAAAAGAAACGATATCTTGCAGATAAAGAATCAATATCTAAAAAGTCATACCCCCTAATATAATCAATTACGTAAAATATCAGTAAATTGTCAATTTCGTCAATATTTTCAGTATAGAGAGAAAAGTTTCTCTTTCCAGCAATTGCAATGTTACTTGCAGCATAAACGGCAATCGGAATGCCATCTTTTGTAACAGGTAAAATATCTCCTTTACTACCTGAACCTACACACCTCATTTCATAGTTATTTAAATTGAATTGAAAAACTCCATGCCAGTATGCTTGTTCCCATAAATGTTCAAATCTTTCTTCTTCAAAATAAATCAAATCCTTATTTAACCCTCTTGCGACTATTCTTTTCCTCTTAGAAATGAATTCTGATTTTTTCAAGACAAGAATTTCTACATCTTTTGCATAGAGACGGTAACCTTCCTCTTCTTGAACGATTTCAATTCTTTCAGTCCAATGTTCATCATCAGGTAATTTTGACTGAAGGATAAATCCTTCTGAGTTTCCACGCAATTGTAATTGTATTTCCATGTTTTACCACCCTATTGATAAGCCCAATCCAAATGGTCCTAGTTTCATTTTTGCCTCTGCTTTTTCAGTTGTTACTCCCACTTTTGCCCTAGCAGAAACACCCACTCCAGCAGAAGCACTTACATCAATCGTAAGACCAAATATTTTAAATCCAGCTTTGGCTTCTCCTTCTACAATATAAGCATCAGCTCCCGCCTCTAATTGGTATCCTCTCTCCAGTTCACCTTTCTTATTAGTAAAAAAACCAATTTGGGCGCTTGCATCTGCCGAAGCTGTAAATGAAGATCCAGAAAGTTTCCATGGATATCGTTTCTATCATCTCCCAAGCGAGCATGCCCTTCCGCCTCAGCACCGGTAATTTTCGCTTTAGCTTTAACTCCAACGCCATATTGTTGAGAAGGTTTTTTATTTTCTGAGCCATCTTTTTTACTTTCTTTGACAGACGCTCGTGGCAGGATTATACCAGCAGAAACATCTGCCTTAAGTACCGAAACTTCACCGCCTAAATTCTTATCACCTGCAGTAGTTTTCCCAGCATAAGCTTCAAATCCCGCATCTAAATCGGAAAAATCACCATCAACCACAACTCCAGGTGGAAGCGTCTTAATTTTTTCTCCACTATACTTAGACTCAGCTAATCGTTTGGCTAAATCATTCTGTAACTCTACTTTCTTTCCTCCACTATGCACAGCCTTAGTATATTCTGCAACATCGTTTTTAAAACCTGTACTACGATAATAACTTATTGCCGCGTATTCGGTATATGGAGTGCTTGAACGAAGGGCGAGAAACTTTAATTGATTATTTTGAACATTTATCAAATCTGTAAAGCTACTATCTCCAACAAGTTGATTAAAAGCCTCCATGTTCTTTATGGTATCATCTAAACTCTTGACTGCTTGATTATAACTTGTATTCACACTATCCAAGCTTGGATTCGTCAACGTTAGGATATCACTTATCCCTGCATAGATATTTTGTGTCTTACTGGAACTACTCTTTAATCCCTCGATTGGATCTTTCATCCGTTGCTTGATGCGTTCTAGGTATTCTGTCTTAATTATCGCACTGTTGTCAGTCTCTGACACCATGTCTTGAAAGAGCTTCACAAGTTCATCATAGCGACTGACAATGCTATCTAGGGCATTGACATAGTTATCAACCAGTGGTATCTGATAGTTGGTCACCTTCTGGTTAATGGCATCCTTCACTGCGCCTTTAAGACTATCGGTTGAAACGACCTCTGATAGACGACTTCTCGAAACAGATAGCTGTTCCTTGATACTATTTACCGAAATAACTAACAACTCTTTTTGAACTCGAACTTCAGTTACATCAATCTTCATTCACTTCCTCCTCTGCGTAAACACTGGAAATCAACCTGCGTCTAGATAGTCCTTACGCAGAGCTTCTTGGCAGTAGTGTTCATCCGTGGTATCCGAATACCCTCCTGATACTACTCTCTTGATCAAGAGATTGCTTAAAAACAAGGGTGAAGTGTCAAAGCGTAATCCAAATGGATAGCCATGACCGATGTAGTCCACATAATGTCCATTATCCAAATCAACTCGACGACCTGAAAGAACCACAAAAAAGTCCATCTGCTCGCTTTCAAATGATTCAACCAGGTCCTTAGGAAGAAGCTCACGATCAAGTTCGACAACAGTACCTAAAGGATAGATACGACTTAAGCAGAGATCCACATAGGAAGCATACTGAATAAAAAGCGAACGAGGTAAGGTGACTTCTTCTTGGAGACGCCGAATCCGCACGAGTTCTTTTTCATAGAAAAACTCCAACGGCGCTCCTATCATTGGATGATAATGATAACTAGGTTCGTCATTCATAAAAGCTATATAACAGGCTCGAAAAACATCCGGATGTCCTGATAGGGTCATCGCTACCGCTGTCAATACTTCTTGGTCCTTCTCAGATAGGTTACATCTAGACAAGGCTCGGGCGAATAAAACCATTTGTTCTTCCTTCATGGTAGCAACTCTCCTGATGCGATAGCTCCTGCTGCAATAGCTCCTGCTTCATGCGCGTCATCATCTATCTTATTCTGTCCTGCTTGTTCCATTTTTAGCGCGTCTGAGCTGGTAAAATTTTTCAAAGTAACAATAGACTTGTTAAAGTGCTCCAAAACGTCATTAAAAGTGGTAAAAGGGGTAAGGTCTGTGCGACTAAACCGCATATCACCTAGTTTACCGATTCCTGTAGTTGATGTAGAAACACCTCTTGTAATAGTGTTCCAACTGGATTGATTTACACCTGTATCTACCATTTTTCTCCCTAATCCTCCATATATTCATAGACACGAGCCTGACGATAATAAGATGCTATTGCAGACTGTAGTTCACTTGATTGAGTTTCCAAACTACGTATCTTATCCTCTATAGCCGTTTTATTATTGTTGTGACCATTTCGAAAATTAGTAATATTCGTTCCTAAATTATAAAAATGACCTTCAAAATCTTGCTGACGACTCCCCTTAAAACTAGAGGAATCTAAAGGAAGAATCTGACCTAAAGATCTTGCACGATTATCAATAGACTGTATCTCACTTGCTAAACTACTGCTAGCTTTTCTTAATCTAGATATTTTCCCATCAACTACACTTTTTTCTCTTTGAGCTTCAGCAGCTTGTCGACGAAATCTAGCCGCAATTTGTTTATAATACGACCCCATTTCCCTTCTCCTTTTTATAAACTGTAATTCATTTTAGCATATTTTGCGTAGAATTAACAACCCATATACATATTCTTAAGATTAAACTTACACCATTTGAATCAATCCCAAAAAGTGAGAAGTCCTCTAGTTAACTTTCGGGGATGGACTCTTATCAAGTTCAAGCGTGAAGGATTGCTGATGCCAACCATACCCCCAATTGCAGAGTAAGCTATTGTCAGGTCTGGATATTTATGATTCATCAGTGATCAGTCTACTTAATCTTCATTATAACATTTTCTCACCATATAGAAAATCCTAGAATAGAATCCTAGGATTTGAATGTTATTTTTTGAAGTCTTCTATAGTGAAATGGTCATAGGTAATTTTTGAGACTTCCTCATCATAACGACTCAAAAAGTCTTGAAATCTACGATCGATATAGCCAAAGAATAGAACTTCATCTATATCCTCTTTGTTAAAGAAGATAATGTTTTGATTCATAAGCCCTAGTGGGAGACTGACAGCTCCAAAGTCAAAGTAACCTTGCTTGCCGTCTTTTTCAGTAACTGGACAATGATTAACAATCATGACAGGCTCTACACCTTCTCTCACTCGAACAACACTCCCAATCGGTAAAGCCGTACGTTCTGACATCAGTTTTCTCCTTCTAAATATCTCTGCGCTTCCTGAACATAAAAGAGTTCTGGATTTTCATGGGCGATGCTTTCAAACAAACTGCGAGTACGAGCTTCATCTCCTTTTAATTGGGCATTGAGAGCGCCGTAATAAGAAAACATGATTCGAGCTAATTTATTTTCTGGTTCGGCAGTGTCGAAGTAGTCATTCACTTCTTGATTGAACACAATATCTTTTATGGCTTGGGCTTGAGCAACGAGTTTAGCCTTACCACCTTTCGAATCTGGTGCCTTAGACAATTGTTCCTCAAAGAAAGCAATATCTTGTGCATCTTGAAGATGGATAGACACTAGCAATTGATTAGAGCTTGCTCTTAGAAATAAGTCTCCCCTGAATCTCTTCCAAATTTTTTTAAAATTAATTTTTGTTAGGTTTTCTTTCGCAACTTGAAAATCTCCTTTTAGGAAACTGACTTGCCCCTTAACAAAATGGAAATTTTCTTGGTACGTTGCTCTATAGGGCTTGATAGATTTCTCAGCTTCAACCTTGAACATAGTTTCATACAGTTCAAGATTGATAGCTTCATGTAACATTAAATAGATTACTCTATTGGAAATAAATCGTAAATATAAGACTAAAATAAGAGCAACCCACATTAATGATATAAATATTATCGCCCACATTTTCGTATCATTTTTAGTATTCAAGCATAATGCTAACACTCCTACAACTAATCCTATAATTGAAGTAAGTTGACTAATTGTCTCTATTTTCAACAGAGTGTTTTCTGTCGCCCTACTTACTATTTTTTTAATCAATTTCATGTATTACTCCCCTTTATCATTGTAGAGTGCTACCCCAATCAAAACACTAACAGCTGTTGCAAAAAATCCAGCAACACCTAGCGCCGAGCCTACAACTGGAGCTGCTACTATACAAAGTCCTACTGCAGCTAAAACAAACGCAGACTCAACTGGGTGTTCTGCGACATAGTCAAATGTCCTTTGGAGATGATCCACACTTCTCACCCCTGTTTCAGTGGTCGTTTTAACTGTTCCGTAGTCTTGTTTGACCTGGTTATGTTCTTTCACATAGGTCACGCGGTAGCCATTCTCTGACTTAGTACCAACCTCAAGAGAGCGATTCTTATAGCCAAAACCAATGGAAAGGTTAGGTGCGAGCCTCCCGTACTTCGAACCAATCTGGTCTGCTAGACTGAACTCACTTGTAAATGAATAATCCTTAATCGCTACCTTTCTCTTAAGGTTTACATTTTCATCTAGGAAATCTGTACTTAAACCTCCAACGCTATACTCTCCTTCTTGACTTAACTTACCATCTTTATATTTTGTGTTAAAAGTGATGGCACTTTCCCCTTTGAAGTGACCTTTTATCTGGATTTTGCTCTTAAGGTAGTGCTGACCATTGTCAAATACTGTGATCTCCTTCTCAAACGTAACTTCATTCCCTTTCAAGAAATCAATCAGCTCCTGAGGTTTCTTACCGCCATTCCCATGGGAGGCAAGAGAGATCGTACGACCCAAGGTCTGTAGTTCCTGCTCACTCATCTGGCTCAAGTCAAAGGCCGTTTCTGGATTATAATGTCGAATATAATGGATTAGTTCTTCGTGCAGAGTTTAGAATTCTCGATCTGTTGATCCCGTAACTTCGTGTCCTTAAAAATTGCAAGGGCTTCCACATTGTGATAAGGGTCTGTCATACCAACAGCTTTCCGAGACCGACTCAAACCACTTGCGATTGTGGAGAGAGTAGTGGTCACACCGCTCCCCAACAATTCACCATTAAATGATTCCATCCGACTTTCAGTTGTACGAAGAGATTGCAGGGCTTCTTCCTTATGGCTTTTGATATCTGCTGTAGAAGGATTGCTGATGCCAACCATACCTCCAATTGCAGAGTAAGCTATTGTCAGGTCTGGATGGGCAATCAAGTTCAGAATCTCTTGAGTCGGTTTTCCCACAGCTGTTTTTAAGTTGGAAAATTCTGACGTATCAATGACAGCAGCAGGACTATGCTCATCAACTAACTCCTGAAAGCGTAACATCAGCCGATCCCACTCATTATATAAACCATTGGCTAAATCATGGTAACTAAATAATAAAGGCAGGTTATAATTACTTAGCTCTGCATTAATCGCATCTTTGGTGGCAGAACGAAAACTTTCCGTGCCAATCAACTCTCGAGTACCTTGAATCGCTGCTAGAATCTTATCCTCAAATCCACTTTGAACGATAAAGTCCCTCACGCGCTATCAATAATTCAGAATACTTATATTTCATCGGCTAGCCTCCATTTGATAATTGTGAAAAGTATAAGAATCCAGATCCTTTGCAAGTAGTTGGCGACGTAGGTTTAAGACATGTTGTTCCTGAATATCATTCTTCTCTAGCCCCCTAAAAAGGACGGATGCAATCATGTCATCGGATATAACTAAGGTTTCTTGATTTGGAATCAAACCTTTTGGCCAAAAATATCCTGTGTAATCTAGATAAAATTTGTTTTCAATTGATACCCGTTGTCCTGTAATTAATACATAGATAGGCATTTCTTCAATAAAATCCTCAAGAGCATCTTTGGGTAACTTTTCTCTATTTATTTGAATAACACTACCTAATGGCAGAATTTCTGTATAAATTTTATCAATTAATCCAAGTAAACGCACAAACTCAGATGTGGAAAAAAGCTGAGTTTCCCCAAGACGAGTGATAATAACCTCTCCCTTATTGAAGCGAAAATCAATACTTGCTCCAATTGTTGGATTGTACTCATAACTCATATCACTCTGAGACAAATTTAAAACCAATCTTCTAAATAAATCCGGTCTATAAATAATAGCTTTAGCGATTTGATCGATGAGTGAATTTGGCTTAAAACCAAGATAGGACTCTGTAAAATACTGCGCCCATAACATTTCTTGTGAAATCATCTTATCCTCCTCTAAAACCTGCAGCCCCAGCAGCATCATCAGACATTTTATTCGCTACAGCCCTAGACATGTTTCGTGTCTGATCTATTGAATTGCTTTTAAATGTTTTTATCGAACTGTTTAACTCATCTATCATAGAATTAATTTTAAGGAAAGGTTGTAAGTCATTCTCGCTCAAGGTAGGTTTTGAAAGATCGGACAAAGCATCAATTGATGAAGAATATGTAACAGCATCAACAGACCAAATATTTAAATCTAATTTTACTTCTCCCATAAATCTCCCCCCTAATCTTCATTTTGACTTTGAAGATAAATATAGGTATTTAGTGATTGGCTAGCGTAATTCATACCAATTGCTAAATTAGAAGCTTCAGCCGTATAGGTTGAGATTTTTTGGTCAATCAAATCAATATTATTCTGGGTATTCTTCAACCATTGGGAAATCGACCCTTTTAGCGTCTCAATTTTATTATTAAAATCATCTCTTCTATTTCCAGCAAAATTAGAAGTAGCTTTTGCCTTTATCAAATCGTATTGAGACAATTGTTCTGAAATTGCGCTTTTCTTACTCTGTATTTTACTCTTATTCTGTTTTAGAATACTAATTTTATTTAATATATCTGCTCTTTCACTAGACATTGTTGAAATCTGTTGTCGTAAAGAGTAAATCTCATAACTGTAATCACGAGACATAGCTATATCTCCTTTGTTTTTTATCAACTTATGTTAAATATTCTATCCATTATCTGTAACCAATCGTAAACGATAACCTATTCTACCCACAAAAAAGTTTGTCTCATCCTCTGCTACAACTGGCTCACTGAAGCTCGTTTGTACTTTTGAAATATTTTGATCTTTGAACCTTGTTCCAACACATCCCGCAGGAACATTGCTCTTTAAGACCTTGTCAACATCTAAGTAGCCTACACTAATAGCTTGTTGTTCTCCCATAAATACAAAATGAATTTGAACTTTTCCGCTATTTCTAACAATCTTTTTAAATACATCCTCGGTTATTTTCATATTTAATAAAGTCCCCAGCATATGCGCTTCCGGGATAAATACGTACATCATTGAAGCCTCTTTACCATTTTGACGGCTTTCAATTTCTCCTTGAATATCGTTAAAGAAACTAGGTATATTATCTCTATCAATAATTTTATCAAATACTTCTGTTTTTTTGTAACTATTGTTGGTATTTAATAATATTTTTTCAATATTTACTAATCTGTTCAGACCTGGTATCAAACTATTTTCACAATATTCCAATTGTTGCGGGGTATCATATAAGAATTCAAAATACCCATCTCTATCGGGAACAAACCCTTGAGGATCCGTTGTTTCTTTATCAAACCCTATTGGTAATTCCCCTCTCGACCACATCTCAAGTACTTTAGGATGATTACTAAAGTGTGTAAGCGTCACTTCATTTGGCAACATTGGGATTGGTTCTGGGCAAACCCCTGTCCAGCTTCTTGCAATCAACTTGACTTCTTCTTCCAAGTTATACAGACGCTCAATGTCCCCTTCTCCACTTATCGGGAGATAAACTTGAATGGCATAAGGGATATCTTCTTTCAACTGGGCACGACCAAATTTCTTGCTGAATTAAAGCATCGCGTCCGATAATTTCCTTAGAAGCCCCTTCATCAACCAGGTAAAAGGCCAAGCGCGAGGTGATATTACTTGACATACTGATTTTAAGGCTATTTGAACGAAGTGCTGTTAAAATCACATAGCATCCAAGACTCGCTCCCTCACGTAGGATGCGGTTAATCGTACTTTCAATAGCCTCTTCTAGTTGTGTGTCTTTTATAGTATCAAAGCCATCAAAAATAGTAAGAATAGCAGGGAGTTTCTCACCCGATTTTTGTTCGTATTGAGAAAGACTTGCTACATTATAGAGCGCAAACTTCTCCTTGCGAATCTTCAACTCATGGTCAATACGTTTTAAAAATTTAACCAGTTTTTCTTCTTCATCAAAGCGTGTCAAATCAACCACATGTGGTAAATCTTTTAGTGGCAAGAGTCCATTTGTCCCAAAGTCAAATAAATTGATTTGTACTTGCTCTGGAGTATTCAAACGAGCGAGATTTAACACTAGAGTTTGAAGAGCTAGGGATTTCCCAAAACCAGGTGAACCATAGAAAACTGTATGCCCCATTTTTTCCAAATCAAAATGATAATCCTTCTGACGTTGCTCTGTCGGAATATCCATTCGAGCAAAGGGAACGGCCAATACTTTGTTATCGGTCCAGTGAATATCTGTTTGAGGGGATATGATGGCTGTCTCTAGTGGTTCTAACCACGGTTTATCTGGCAGGTTGAGAGGAACAGTCTTGCTCACTCTTGCTATATAGTTTACAACAGCTGAGAGTTCCGTGATTTCTTCCGTCTGATCAGCAGTATAATTTTCGTCCTTAGATAGGTCATCAGATAGCAACTCATATTGTCCTAGGTCATTTATCAACCAAATTCGTTCATCAACAACTTCTTGAACTCCCTCTGTTTGTGGGGCATACTGCGCACCACTCCATGCAGACTGGAACAATTCATAGATTTCGTTATTTCCTACTTGTAGGTAAGCACGTCCTGGTTCAGTAATGCTCGCCGCATCTGGTGTTTTGATTATTTCATTTGAATCAGACTCATCTGACACTTTCAAAGCTAGTTTGAAACGAGAGTTTGACCATATTTGATCATTAACGACACCTGATGGCTTTTGTGTAGCAAGAATTAGATGGACTCCAAGCGAACGTCCAATACGGGCTGTCGAAACCAGCTCTGTCATAAATTCTGGTTCATGTTCTTTCAATTCAGCAAACTCATCACTAATAAGGAAGAGGTGAGGTAATGGTTTGTCTGGATAGCCTGATTTGTCAGTAGCATTTTGGCCTTCCTTATATAATTTAGTGTATCCATTAATATGGTTGACACCAAATTGATTAAATAGCCGTTGGCGTTTTTGTAACTCTGCTTTGATAGAAGCTAGGGCACGCGCACTAGCCGCGCCATCTAAGTTAGTAATAGACCCAAGCATATGTGGGAGATCTTTGAAAAGATTCGCCATCCCTCCACCCTTGAAGTCAATGGTAAGAAATCCAACATCCTCCGGACTAAAATTTACAGCCATGGATAATATATAAGACTGAAGAATCTCCGATTTACCTGAACCAGTAGTTCCTGCTACGAGGCCGTGTGGTCCATGTGCACGTTCATGTAAGTTGAGCTCCACCTGGTCATCTTTCCCACGCAATCCTAATGGCACTGCTAATGTTTTAAAAGTATCCGCTTTGGACCATCTAGACGCAACCTCTAACTCTTCAACTTCTCTGACTTGATAGAGTTCCAAAAAAGTAACAGATTTAGGAATCGTGTTCTTCTCTACTTCCATGTGTTTTAGATTTGCTAAAGTACGGATAGAATCTTCATAGCAATCCAACAGTGGGTAGGGAATAAAGGTTTGTGCACTATAGGATCCTTCATCATTAATGATTTGACCTAGATTTTGATTCTTATATTCAATCAGAGTTGTGATAGTTTCTGGCAAAAGGCGACGCGCCTCTTTCACCCAAATGACAGTCACACCTAACTCTGTCAAATCCTTGGCTAGATACTCATTCAAACTATGGCCAAGTAAATGGGAGTCATCCATAATCGTTAAGACATAATGAGGTTTAAAGCGCGCATCTTTTCCCCCATTTCACGTTTGATTTGAGAACGTTTTTGAATGATACGATAAAGCGAATTTAGAACAGCATCGCGACTTCTGGCATCATGGACAAAACCACGAATATTTCTCTCCTGCATATTAAAGTGTGGGAGAAAGCGCCACTCAGACCAATCCTTCTCATATCTCTGTTCTTGAACAAGGTTGATAAAATTAACATCTAAGTAGCTATGGAACATTGCCATCTGTAAAAGCATATTATACATAGCTGTCCTAGTTACTTCACTGTTACCAACAAGACCAACTGTCGCTTCAAAAATATTAACAGTGATTGGAACCTTCTTTTGAAAACTGTAATCCTGCAAGACTGTTCGAGCAAATTGCGATATTTCATCTTTACTTTGCTCATCAAAATTTGTTTGCAACTCTAGCTGACTTAACTTATCTCCTAATCCTAAAGACACCTGTAAGAAATCTTCATTATAGTCCATTCGCTCATAAATTCTAGAATCATACTTTGCAATTAGTTCAGTAATGGTTGATATTGACGGTTGATTGTAATGTAAAATATTAGTTTCTTCTTTGTAGTATCTTTCTAAGTCGGATACTTGTTTTAATAAATATGCTTCGTAGTCTTGAATACGATTTTTTTCCTGCTCTTTAGTATCCTTTCTCTCCTCAAAATACTGACTCATAGTTGTCGCTGCAGTCAGGAGACTAAAACCACCCATTCCTAGCATCATTACAGGATTCCCTTTTGTCCAAATTGAACTAAATGCAGTTAAAGTAAACATCCCTAAAGCTGGGACAATTGCTCGGATGAGCGAGTTTTTTGGTGGCTTTATCGGCTGTGGAGGTTGATTGATAATGATTTTCCCGCTATGGATAATAGGGTTGACTCTCGGACTCCTTCTATACTCTGGAAAATCCATCGGATATTCATTATTTTTTTCTTGTATCAGAATTCGATTCTTATTCAATTGTGGTTCTTCAAAAAGACATCCAATCTTCCACTGGTTTTTTCTTTTTTCTATAAAATAGTTAGAAACCTTCATTCGGTTTCCCACTTCAAACGGATAAAGCCCTTCCTCTTTGATAAGACGGTCATTTAGATAAATTGGAGATTCCCCAAGAGTAACCTGTACTTGATTATTTGAGAAAATAAGTTGATTTGAAAGTGACCAACTAATGTCAGCTGATTCTTTCTTGCTACAAATAAATCGTTGTGGCGGAAAAATATAAGTGACAAAAATATCCTCTTCAGGGACCAATAAGGTTACAGTTTCTTTATCAAAGGTAGATTTTCCTCTTTCTAATTCCTTACCGTTTCGATAGACTCTTCTGCCTTCTACTGTATACTTGTTAGCACCTACTCTTACCTCTTGTCCTTCAAACAAATCTATTTTTTCCAGTTTTTCTTGTTCAATCAACAAGGTATAAAGAGGTTTATGAAGTTCTCCTAGTTGGTCTCCCAGTTGATGATCATATTCTAGCTTTTTTGCCTTCATTTATCGTTCACTCTTTTCTTTTGTTTGGTTGTCCTTAGGAGTTGTGGTCTCAGTAGATGCTTTTTTATCACTACTATTTGTAGTATCTTCTCCAATCTCAGCAGAAAGTTCTTTTATTTTCTTTTCATATTCTTCAAGTTTCTTTTGTTTTTCAGAACCGTTCATATTGATATCTGCTTTGACTGATTCATATAGATTTGTATAAGCGTGTAAAATCAATTGTGTGTCCCCGATATTTTGTGCCACATCTAGAGCTTTTTCAAATTTTCCACGTCCAAGATAAATCCAATAATAAAAAATTGTATCATCTGTTGATTCTGTAATCGTATTTAAAATAACTTCCTTTTGCTTATCGCTCAAACTATCTAAACGGACATAGCTTGCCGCTAAGATATACTTAGCTTCCTTTGGCAATGATTCTGCACCATAATTTTTTAATGATTCAACTGTTTCAGAATAGTCTTTTCGCATGAAATTTGATTGGGCCATAATGACTGATGATTTTAGGGGGCCGTCTTTAAACATAGACTTATAAGTGGCAAAACTTAAAATCACTGTGGTTGTAGCAAGCAAGGCTCCCCCTATTAACAAAGCCTTCCATTTTTTCTTGTTCACCAACAAATTAGCTTTTGAACTCTCTTCTGATAATTTTGCATACTTTTCTGCAATATATTTATTAACATCAGCTACACTCCCTAAGGGAATAATATCCTGTGCTACCTTTTCCTTTATTGCATCAATCCCATGGATGACTAAGTCAAAATCTACCTTAGGTAGTAAAATTGAAATTATTAAAGCTTTATAAGATTCTAAATAGAATTCAGAACTATACTGTTGAGGTGCAAGTAATTTTTCGATTCCATAATGTAATATTTGCACATTACTCCCAAAAACAATGATGTTTTCAGGATGAATATACGGAATTTTATAATCATTTTCAGAATGAACTAATACCGACATACTTTGTGCCAAACCAAAACGTTCAAGTTCCGTGGTTCTTTCTAAAATTTCTTCTTTAACAGTTTTAAAATACTCTGGAATAATATAATGCAAAGAAAGAACTCCATCTTTCTGCACTATTTCTACTGGACAATATTCTTTAATCAATTCAAGCTGTTCTCTATGGTAACCTGATGAAGAAATTTGAACTGATATTTGGTTGCCTTCTCTCACAAATTGTAGTTGATCTGCTTCAAACATTTTTTTCTCCTATGATACATCTTCAATCTCTATATAATCCCCATCACTAACTGGATAAGCAGCCAAGATATCCGTTTTTTCGATATGAATTTGTTTATTTCTGACTTTGAAACAAAACGAACTATTTAGGGGTAAATTCAACTGTTCTCTAACTTTGGTATCTTTTAATAATTCTTCTAATCTTAACCAAGTAAGGGATTTTGAAACTCTAATATCTATTTGTTTTGTTCTATATTCTAGAGTTAACTTTATTTTTCCGTAATCCATGCCATTTCCTTCCTAAATAAATACCCAAAAAAACCATAAACAACAAGAAAAAGCTTGTAAATACACTTCCCAACCAATCCTTAAAAATTGAATAGTCACTTTGTTTAAAAGAGGGTTTCTCCTCTACAGTGTATTGATTAAACAATGATGTTTTAAGGACAGTAGTTTCTAAACGATAAATAGAATGATTTTCACTATCGGTAAATATAGTTTTCTCTGCCCCCTGTAAAAGTTCGTTCGTTGTTTGAGTTCTCTGGTCCACAACCTTTTGGGTACGATTTAAAAATAAATTTGGAGCATATTTGGATTCTATCCTATTTTTGACCGAGTCCTGTGTACTATTTGTAATGATATCTGTATCAAGTTTTAAGCTACCATCGTCTGCATAAACTAGCACAGGAAATACGATACAAAGAATTAATAGGTACTTTTTAATTTTCTTCATCATGGTATAAAAATAAGCGTCAAGTTTCCCTGACGCTCCTCAAAATTAACTACAAACCAAAGCTTTGTGCATCTTGTTGGTCACGTTCAGCTACTGTTTGAGCATAGTTGTTCAATTGTTGGTTGATGCTCACTAGAAGCTCCTCGAATTTTTGAACATGTGTATACAACTGGTTGTATTGCTCAAGGTAAGCATTAAATGCTTGCCCTTTCCATTGTGATGCCATTTCTCCATTTGTTCGATTAACAGTTTGTACCGCTTGTTCAATTTGATCTTTAGCACTAAGATAAATTGCCGCCTGAGATTGTAACTGTTCTGGAGTTAAACTAATTGCTGACATAAGGATTCTCCTTTTAAATTTTTTATACTTTAGTTTATCATATATTTTAATGTTTGTCTATCAGTTACACACTTGTAATACAAATTTGTACAAAAAAAGTATCTGCAAAAACATTTAGATAGAAAGAAACATTTATTCAAAGTTTTCATACGCCCTAAAATGTCAAATCAAGTGCACATTTTTCTCATAGAGAACTTCATATTCTCATTTCATAGTATGTTGAATTAAAGTATCAATTGTGATTTTCTTATTACTATGAGGAGAAACTAAAATAATTCTGGTGTATTTTATCTGAATCGTGTGTAATTGCGACCTGTTTTTCAGTATATAATTGCTTCTTTAAGATAAGAATATTCTATGGCCAAATTTTTTCTAATTAATTTAGAAATCATTAACAAGGGAGATATTATGGCTGAAAGAATAATACATCAAGCTGATCTTCGAGCTATCGAGAACAACTTGCGCTCTATCCATGAAGGATTGCGAACAATTGGTTTTCATACTTAAGTTTTGTCCCAGCTTTATCCTTTTGATATTCCTTTTGTAGCTCATGAAGTTCTATCATGATTGTAAATACAGTATTGAAATTTATTTTTTGTAAACATAATAATCCTTTCTAGTTATCAACAATTAAATCTTCTTTCAAAAAATCTGAAATGTGTAGTTATCTAAAAACAACATCTAATTTTCTTAAACAACAAAAAAACGCTCTAGACAATATGACTAGAGCGTTTTCTATATATCCGAACATCTAATTTATTTCACAAAAAATGTAGTCATTCGGTTGATTTTTATTGCAATACTATGAATTTGGAAAAAAGAAAAAACGCTTGAAATCAGCGTTTTTCTTATGTATTGATTCGTATTGAATGCTTACTTCACTTCTGTAAACACAACGTGTTTGCGAAGTTTTGGTGAGTATTTCTTCAATTGAAGACGGTCTGGAGTGTTACGTTTGTTTTTAGAAGTAAGGTACAAGCGTTCACCAGATTCTTTGTGTTCAAGTGTAATATTTACGCGCATGGTATCTCCCTTCTATTATTCAGCTGATGCAGCTTTAGCGATCTTACGTCCTTTGTAGTATCCTTTAAGTGATACACGGTGAGAACGTGAGTAATCTCCAGTAGTTTCGTCAAAGTTTACAGATGGAGCTGTTACTTTGTAGTGTGTACGACGTTTGTTTTTCTTCGCTTTTGAAGTGCGACGTGCAGGTACTGCCATTTTGATTTCTCCTTTTAGTATGTAAATTCGATTCAATCTTGTGATTTTCATCAACCATATTAGAATAACACATTTTTTTTGTAAAGTAAAGTTACTTGACAAAAAAAGTTGTATTTTTTTATCGTGCACTGATGAATTGTCTGAAAATTTAAAAATTTTGCCCTGTAATTCTTGTCAAATATATGCTATAATGGTAAAAACTGATATGAGAGGGAACATAATGACAGAACTAGATAAACGCCACCGCAGCAGCATCTATGACAGCATGGTAAAATCACCTAACCGTGCCATGCTTCGTGCGACTGGTATGACAGATAAGGACTTTGAAACACCGATTGTTGGGGTCATTTCGACTTGGGCGGAAAACACACCATGTAATATTCACTTGCATGACTTTGGGAAATTGGCGAAAGAAGGTGTCAAATCTGCTGGCGCTTGGCCTGTACAATTTGGAACCATTACTGTAGCAGACGGGATTGCCATGGGAACACCGGGTATGCGCTTCTCCCTAACGTCTCGTGATATCATCGCGGACTCTATCGAAGCAGCTATGGGCGGTCATAACGTGGATGCCTTTGTCGCTATCGGTGGTTGTGACAAGAACATGCCTGGTTCCATGATTGCCATTGCCAATATGGATATCCCAGCTATTTTCGCTTACGGTGGTACTATCGCCCCTGGAAAACTGGATGGCAAAGACATCGACTTGGTTTCTGTATTTGAAGGAATCGGTAAGTGGAATCACGGCGATATGACTGCTGAGGACGTGAAACGTCTGGAATGTAATGCTGCCCTGGCCCTGGTGGTTGTGGTGGTATGTATACAGCTAATACCATGGCTACTGCTATTGAAGTTTTGGGGATGAGTTTGCCAGGTTCTTCTTCTCACCCAGCTGAATCTGCTGACAAGAAAGAAGACATCGAAGCAGCCGGTCATGCAGTTGTCAAAATGCTTGAACTTGGTATCAAGCCTTCAGATATCTTGACTCGTGAAGCTTTTGAAGATGCTATTACAGTGACAATGGCTCTCGGTGGTTCTACTAACGCCACTCTTCACTTGCTTGCTATTGCCCACGCAGCTAATGTTGACTTGTCACTTGAGGACTTCAATACGATTCAAGAACGTGTGCCACACTTGGCCGACTTGAAACCATCTGGTCAGTATGTCTTCCAAGACCTCTACGAAGTTGGTGGTGTGCCTGCGGTTATGAAGTACTTGCTGGCAAATGGATTCCTTCATGGAGACCGCATCACATGTACTGGTAAGACTGTCGCTGAAAACTTAGCTGACTTTGCAGATCTTACTCCAGGTCAAAAAGTCATCATGCCACTTGAAAATCCTAAACGTGCGGACGGTCCGCTTATCATCTTGAACGGTAATCTTGCTCCTGATGGTGCAGTTGCCAAGGTGTCAGGTGTTAAAGTGCGTCGTCACGTTGGTCCAGCTAAGGTCTTTGACTCAGAAGAAGATGCTATCCAAGCTGTCTTGTCAGATGAAATCGTTGATGGCGACGTTGTCGTTGTTCGTTTTGTTGGACCTAAGGGTGGTCCTGGTATGCCTGAGATGCTATCACTTTCATCAATGATCGTTGGTAAAGGTCAAGGAGACAAGGTTGCCCTCTTGACAGACGGACGTTTCTCTGGTGGTACTTATGGATTGGTTGTTGGACATATCGCTCCTGAAGCTCAGGATGGTGGACCAATCGCCTACCTTCGTACAGGTGATATCGTTACGGTTGACCAAGATACTAAAGAAATTTCCATGGCCGTATCCGAAGAAGAACTTGAAAAACGTAAGGCGGAAACAACCTTGCCACCACTCTATAGCCGTGGTGTCCTCGGTAAATATGCCCATACCGTATCTTCTGCTTCTCGTGGAGCCGTTACAGATTTCTGGAATATGGAACAATCTGGTAAAAAATAAGCAAATCAAAAGCAAGCCAAAATCGGCTTGCTTTTTTTGTATTTTCAACATAGATAACTATCGTGGAGGGAGTCCTAGAGCTATACGCCCATAACGACTAATGCGTGTAATCTTCCATGCTGGAGACCAGGTAACCTCAACCTTGACATCCTCAATTCCATCAATTTGTTTCAAGCCTGCCACAATCTCGATTGGCAGACTTTCTGCACAGTCACAGGCAGTATCTGTGAAGGTCATAACAACTGTACAAAGCCCAGCCTCATCTAAATGAATCTCATAAATCAATCCAAGATTGTATACATCTAACTCTACATCTGTATCATAAACTTTTTCGAGTACTTCAATGATTTGATCTTCCAATACTAGAGCACGGTTATTGATTTTGATGTCTTCTCTCATTGCATTCCCTCCATTTTTAGACTGCACCTATTTTCTCATAATTCTGACAATTTGGCAAGTTTTTCCCAATTCTCTTTAAAGCAAAAAGTAGAGATTATATCTCTACTTTTTAGTGTTTATTTTGATTTGACAGGTTTATCTGCGAGAGATTTAACGGCAGCATTAATGGTTTCTGCGTAGAGTTTAGCTCCTTCTTCCTGCTTAGTAGTGTCACTACCAAAGTGAACCTGGTCTGTTCCCTTCCAAATATCTGGATGATCTTTGGATACTTGGTTCCAATCTGCCAGTGCAATAAATGGATATTTTTGTGCCAGTTCACGCGCATAGTTTGCGTACTGTTCTACATAAGGTTGCGTTTCCTGTGTTGTATCCCCCTCATATGGAGTTACTAAGACAAGCTGATGCCCCTTCGGTAGATTTGTTACCAGTAGATCCAAATCAGCCTTATAATTCTCAGGATTATTAACACCCGTCGCAATGACTACAATTTTAGGCAAGGCTTTATTCTGACTGTAATTCAGCATCAATTCATTTGCCTGTTTGGTATTTCGACTGACCTGACCATCAATCTGAGCATCTGGTAAGACTTCTTTCAGTCCTTCAGAAGCACGCAAGGTTACCGAATCTCCTATGATGGACACGCCATCAGCTATGTTGTAGCGACTGGCTTCTGCTTGATCTGCCATCGTTTTTGTTCGAGTGATATTGGTTTGAGCCTGATGGAGACCATTAACCATCAAATCCGTTTCGAATGCACCTACTTGAGGAGCTATCAGTATCACGACAAGGGTAATTAGACCAAGTACTCCTGCGCTACCAGCAAAGATTGGTTTGATGTGAGGAATTTCTTTTGCCATTCGCAACAATTTGCTGGACTTTCCTGCAATCAAAGGTTCGATCACATAGAAAGAAAGGGTTGCGAAGAGATAAGAAAAGATAGTCGTTAAAATCACTGCCGGTAGATTGCTCATCAACTGAGAGAAGATAATATAAAACGGCCAGTGGAATAGATAAACAGCATAACTAGTATCAGCTAAGAAGCTAATCACCTTTGGTTCTTCGATTGTCGGTGTTTTATCATGCAAGACACGTGCTGCAACAATCATCAGAAGCGCAGCTAAACTTGCCAACAAGAAGCCGAATAAATAGGCAAAGAGATAGGTGAATTTAACAAAGAAGGTCAGTAAGAGCAAGACTACAAGGCCGGCTCCAAAGACTAGTAAGGTCTGCTTCAAATCCAAGGTTTTATTCAAACGCTTAAGAAGTGGCGTCGTATGACGAACTCCTATCACGGTAGCAAGCACACTACCTAAGAAGAATGGATAAACATGAGTCAAACTTGAAAAGTATACTGTTGAGTAGGAACTTACTATAAAGCTACCGATAAACATAGAAAGGAAACTGATGATAAAGGCAGCTGATGAAAGTAGAAAGATCGTTCCTCGAAGTTGTCCGCCTGACTTCGCTCGCTTAGATAGGAACCAGACTGCCAACCCCCACAAGATATAATAATGAACTTCAACAGCTAAGCTCCAGTTGTGAACAAAGAGATGAGGGATAAACTGAGATTCATAACTTCCTCCTGTCAGTATTTCATAGAAGTTAGTCATAAATCCTAGAACACCGGCAATCTGTCCACCAATTCCTGCCACATAATCTTGGCGAACCAAGAAGGTGAATGGCATGATGACAAGAATCATCAAAACAACCGGTGGAAAAATCCGATAGAAACGTCTTCTAAAAAATCCTAAGATATCAATCTTCCCTTTTTGTCCAAATTCTTCTAATAAAAGTGAAGTGATTAGAAAACCTGAGAAGGTAAAGAAGACATCAACCCCGAAGAAACCTCCTGGGAAAGCCGTCTGAAAGAAATGATACAAGAGTACCAAAAGCAAACCTGTAATCCTAATCAAGGAAAACCATTTAATACGCATACGAGTATATTCTCCATTCGTTAGATTGGCAAAAAAGCCATCTAACTTTCATTCATAGTACCTTTATTTTATCAAAAAAAACAGAAAAATCCTAAGATAAACCTTAGGATTTTGAGTGGATAGCAAGCTACATTTAGAAATTGCGTCCTGATTTGTTATAACCATATTTTTCAACAAAATGTTCACGAAATTCCAAGAGATTATCATCCATGATAGCCTGACGAACCTGCTTCATCAGATTGAGCAAGAAGTAGAGATTATGGTAACTTGTCAAGCGAATACCGAAGGTTTCATCTGCTTTAAGCAAATGGCGTAGATAAGCACGGGTATAATTCTTACATGTGTAGCAATCACACTCTGGATCAAGTGGTGTAAAGTCCTCCGCAAACTGAGCATTCTTGACTACCAAGCGACCTTGACTGGTCATACAAGTCCCGTTACGAGCGATACGAGTCGGCAAGACACAGTCAAACATATCGACACCACGGATAACACCATCAATCAAGCTATCTGGCGCTCCTACTCCCATCAAGTAACGAGGTTTATTCTCAGGAAGCAGTTGGGTCGTAAAGTCCAAAACTGCATTCATCTCTTCGTGTGTTTCTCCAACTGCTAGTCCTCCGATAGAGTAGCCTGGGAAGTCCATACTTACAAGATCATGAGCTGATTGACGGCGAAGATCTTCAAATCCTGCCCCCTGTACAATCCCAAATAGCCCTTGATCATGCGGACGACGGTGAGCCTTTAAACCACGCTCTGCCCAACGGCTAGTACGTTCAATCGATTTTTTCACATAATCATAAGGTTGATAAAATTGGGGACATTCGTCAAAGGACATCATGATATCTGAGCCCAGATTATTTTGAATAGAAATGGCCTTTTCAGGTGAAAGAAACATCTTAGAACCGTTGAGGTGGTTCTTGAAGGTTACCCCTTCTTCTGTAATATTACGGCTGTCTGCTAGAGAATACACTTGAAATCCACCGCTATCTGTCAAGATTGGTTGGTCCCAATTCATGAACTTGTGAAGACCTCCAGCACGGGCAATGAGTTCGTCCCCAGGGCGAAGCCACAAGTGATAGGTGTTGGATAGGATAATTCCTGAACCCATCTCTTTCAATTCTTCTGGCGACTGAGTCTTGACCGTTGCCTGAGTCCCTACTGGCATAAACATAGGCGTTGGGAAGGTCCCATGTGGTGTGATAATCTCACCCAAACGAGCTCCCGTATGTTTTTCTTTCTTAATCAATCGATATTTGATTGGTGAATCTGACATTTTTTACCTCCGAAGCTGGGAAAGACAGTCCCAGTTCTTACTTTGTGCACAAGGGCATACTGTATGATTCTATCAAAAAAAACAGGAACTGTCACGAACTATGGTATAATGAAAGAATGAAGTACCCAAAAATTAATTTAAAAGAAGTTCGCCAGCAGGCTAGACAATTTCAAGCCGAGCACCCTCGCTTGCTGCTTGTCTTTTTATTACCAAGTATTCTCTTGATTCTATCGAGCTTTATCAGACCTTTATCCTTACTTGATGAAGGCATTCTTGAACAGTCCTTCTTGAGTTTTCTAGGGATCACAATCCAGTCTGCTCTCTTTCCGATAGCCGTTGGATTTACAAGTTCCATCATCCTAGCTGGTGCTCTCTTTACCACGATTAATCTTTACAGAATTTCTGAGATAGAGCTTTCCTTTAAAGATAGTCTGTCCTTGCTTGACAACCGCTTCTTTACCCAGACATTTCTAACTCTATTACTCAAGCGTTTCTACCTCTTTTTATGGAGCATCCCTAATCTTTTTGGAGTCTATTTGCTCTTTTATAGCAGTGCCATGGCTCGTAAATTTGTGGAACTTCATCCCGAATTTCCATCTGTCGACGTGACAAATCCAGATATCGAACACTTCCTACTTACTTTCGCTCTCTATTTCTTTGGTAGCGTCCTAGTAATGATTTTGGGAACCATTATCTATCTGCCACAATATTATGCCTATTCCCAAGTTGAACTACTTTTATGTGACACCCTTGCAATCGGAATTGCCAAACCTAGCCGCGTGCTGCATACCAGCCGCTTTCTCATGAAAGGCTATAAGTTCCAACGCTTTGTCCTTGATTTACAGCTACTTCCTTGGTATATCCTCATCTGGATTAGCTTTGGAATCGCAAGTATCTCTATCTTCCCTTATATCTATAGTAGCCAAATCTTCTTCTATCAAAGACTACTTGAAATCAAGCGGAGAAAAGTTTAACAGCAGTTATTAAAAACCAGCACCTTCATAGAAAGTGCTGCTTTTTTTATTTTAACCAGAACTACTCTCCAAAAATATAAAACAGTCTCCTCGTCATGTTTCTATAAGGCTTTTTATCTATATTTATGCCTGAATTTTTTCACTACCTAAGAATTCGAAATAGAAAAAAGAAGCGGAAACTGAATCAGTTCCCAACTTCTCATTCATTATTAATTCATTGATACGTGAACGTGGTCATAGTGGTTTTCTGTGACGCTACCACGATCTGGCATTGGATTCCAAGTGTAGGCTGGTCCGTATTTGCTATCGTATGGTGCGTAGAAACGTTGTTTCCAGATGATGTAGTTGATTCCACGGCTAGCCATATTTTGGATAGCATAATCTGCAATTTGATCACCGAGAGCTGAACTTACTGGAACCATGAAGTCAATAGCAAGACCTTTTCCGTGGTCACCTGGATCTCCTGGACGGTAACCACTAAATGATGTGATACCAAACAAGTTAGCTACTTCTTCTTTAAATGCAGCTGTTTGTGGTTGGAGACCTGCATTTTCAGATTTTGTTGCTGCAATAGTTGCATAATCAGGAGCCGCTGGCGCTGTATAAGTTGCTGATGCACCTTGACTTGGTTCAGCTTGGTAAGTTGCTGGAGCTGATTGAGCTTCTGTTACAGCCTCAGTTGTTGCTTCTGTAGTCGTTGTTTCTTCAACTGTTGTAGTTGTTTCAGCGACCGTAGTTGTTTCCTCAACTGTTGTAGTTGGTTCAGCGGCTGTAGTTGTTTCCTCAACTGTTGTATTTGGTTCAGTAGCCGTAGTTGTTTCCTCAACTGTAGTTGTTGGTTCAGCGACCGTAGTTGTTGGTTCAGCGACCGTAGTTGTTTCTTCAACGACAGGTGCCGCAGCTTCAGTAGTTGCTTCTGCTGTTGTTGCTTCTGACGATACTGTAGTTTCTGCTACAGCTTCAGTTTCTTCAACTGGTTGTGTCAAATCTTCGACTTGAACAGTTTGTTCATCTACTGTTACTTGATTCGTTGTTAAATCTGCTGTTGCACTTGCTACATCAGAACCAACTTCTTGAGGTGTATAAACCTCAACCTCTGTTACTTCTTCATTTTCGTTCACAGTTGTAGTCAGTACAGTTTCTGGGAAAATCAAGTCAATATTTGTGATTTTGTTCAAGTTTGCAAGGACATTTAAGTCTACTCCCAAAGCCTCTGCAATCGTGCTTAGGGTATCTCCGTACTTAATTGTATAACTTGTTTTATTTTCGCTTTTAGCAACATCGTTTTGAATTTGCTCAACTGAACGTGGTGACCATACAATTTCTTCTGCTTGAGTCGCCAAGGTAGGGGCAAGTGATAGAGCTACTGTTGATGCTAAAATAATTCGTTTCTTCATACTATTCAAACTCCTTTTCAAATGTAGTACCTTTCTATCATAACATAAAGAAAAAAGAAAAAAAGCCCTTTGGGGGCTATTTAATAAAACTGTCTAAGCTCTGTAACAAACCTCATTAATTGAAATAGTTTGTATGAATTTTGTCACAAAGCTGACATATTCTCTTTCATAAAGAGAGAGAAGGAATATCCGCTAAACAAGAAATCTGATGATTGCAATCCACCGAAGCTCCAAGAAAATTGATACTCTGGATGCCACTATTCTGAGCAAACTCGATATCCAAAGTACGGTCCCCTATATAATAGGTGCGGTCTGGTTTTAAATGATACTTACTAATAAGGTAGGTAGCTGCTTCTGGATTTGGTTTCCGAGCAAAACCACTCTGACTTGTCAAAATTTCTGCGAAATAAGAATCTAGCCCTAAATCCCGTAAAATAGAGAAGGCATTGTCACCTTTGTGGGTGTAGACAAATTGCTGAATTCCTTGCTTGTCCGCCCAGGCTAAAACCTCACGCGCACCGGGCATCAAGACGACCTGAGCATTCTTTTCAGCCAAGCTCTGAGCACGAACTTGATTGAGAAGCCCTAAATCTAGTCCTCTCTCTTCTGCAACTTGCGTCAATAAATCCTGAACAGAATATTTCAAGATAAAAGCTCGAACTTTTTCCTTATTATAGGGAATGGAAAACTGTGCATAGGTTTCCTCAATTCCTGACAAAATAGCTTCATAGGAGTCCAATAAGGTCCCATCTAAATCCCAAATAAAAGCTGTTCCTTGCATTTCTTATCCTTTCAATGTCATATAAGATTTGTAACGATAGCGTAGGAAAATCCATCGAAAACCATTGTCCAATAAGGTTCCCGCCCAAATACCTGGTAAGCCCCAACCCAGAACAATTCCCATCAGGTATCCTGTTCCGATACGAATACACCACATTCCGATACTTGTTGCATAAAAGGGTAACCGGGCATTTCCTAAGCCTTGCCAGACAGCTGTATAAATGACTGTCCCCGTCGTCATAGGAGTCCCTAATAGAGAGAAAAGAGTCACTAAAACACTGGCTTTGATAGCCACAGGATCGCTGGTGTAGAGATAGCTTAGTGGTGTCCCTAAAGCATAGATACTAAGCGTCAAGGGCAACATGAGAAAGAAAGACAACCAAAACGTTTGCTTACTTAGCTTGTCCACCCTTGCCCAATCATTCTCTCCAACAGCTCGAGCTACCTGCATGACTGTTGCCGTAGCGACACCAAAGGCAGGCATATAATTAAACTGTGTCAAAACTTCACCAATAGCATTTCCAGCGACGGCCTCAGTTCCAAAGGAAACAACCAAGGCAATAATGACGACATCACCAGCCCTCATCATGAGACGTTCTCCAGCAGCAGGTAAAGCCAAGGTCAGCAGATCTTTATCCAGCCCTAAACTTGGCCTTGCATATGGAAGTTTTAATTGCGACCACAAAATTACAACCCCTACCAAACGAGACAAAATAGTCCCCCAAGCTACACCAGCTATTCCCATATCAAGGATAAAAATAGCGACACTTGAAAAAAGGATATTTAAAGCATTGGATAGCAAACTAACATAAAGTGGAAGTCGAGGATTGTGGGTAGCGCGAATCAAAGCCCCCAAACTAGTCATCAAGCCCAAGAGAACAATTGAACCACCCACCAATGATAGGTAAAGTCCACCGCTCTCAGCTACAGACGCTTCTGTCCCCAAAAGACCGATCATCTCTTGACCTGCAAAGATGGATAAGACTCCTAAAACCAAGCTCAGTAGTAAGGTAATCTTAAGCGCTTCTGTTACGTGGTAGGCTAGCCTAGACTGGTCCTTCTGTCCCAAACTTTTGGAAATGACACTGGAAATGGCCGCCCCCAAGGCAATAAAAATAGCCTGATAAATGGTGATAATGTTTCCAGCTACGGACACACCTGAAATGGCGATCAAACCCAAGTGTGCCACCAAGTAGCTATCTACCATTCCCATGAGCATCTGTAAAAAATTTTCACCCATGGCTGGCAGAGCAATGTTGAGAATATCCTTATTTTTCTTAAACAATCCTTCCTCCTGATGAAAAGAAACTCAGTTAGTTTCCCAACCGAGTTTACTTCCTCTCTTTTAAAGTCCTAGATAAGTTTCTACTGCAGCCTGCATCTCTGCTGCCGCAACCGTTGTCTTGTGACGAACGGGAGCTATTTCAAGGCCGTCCACTGCTGGTGGCACTGCTACTCCTGAGATCTCATGCAACTGAGCCAAGGCTTCAAAGTCGCTCAATCCTGATTTTCCAGTCACCGCTTCTACTGCAACGACTGGGAACTTGTATGGACTAGCTGTTGAAGCAATCACGGTCTTAGTCGCATCGCCTGTCGCTACTTGGTATTTTTATATACGGCTGAAGCAACTGCTGTATGAGGGTCCTCAATATAAGAATCCGATTCGTAAACACGCTTAATTTCTGCTGCTGTTTCTGCTTCAGTAGCATACTCAGCTGCAAAGAGGTCCAGAATCTCTGCATCAAAATCTGTCAATTCATACTGACCTTGGGTATTCAAGGCATTCATAAGTTCAGCTGTCTTAACCGCATCATTTCCCAAAAGATGGAAAATCAAGCGCTCCAAATTTGAAGAGACCAAGATATCCATAGATGGACTAGTAGTTACCTTAAACTCACGCTTCTTGTCGTAGACACGAGTTTTAAAGAAATCTGTCAAGACGTTGTTGTCATTTGAAGCACAGATCAACTTGCCGACTGGTAGACCGATTTGCTTAGCATAGAAAGCGGCCAAGATATTCCCAAAGTTTCCTGTCGGTACGGTGAAGTTAACCTTATCACCAGCCTCAATCTCGCCAGTTTTAACAAGTTGAGCATAGGCATAAACATAATAGACAATCTGTGGCACCAAACGGCCGATATTCATAGAGTTAGCTGATGAGAACTGGAGCTTGTTGGCAGCCAATTTTTCACGAAGAGCCACATCGTTGAACATCTGTTTCACATTTGTTTGCGCATTGTCAAAGTTTCCATCAATAGCGATAACATGGGTATTGTTCCCAGTTTGAGTCGTCATCTGCAACTCTTGTACCTTGCTGACACCGTCTTTTGGATAAAAGACGATAATTTCAGTACCTGGTACATCTGCAAATCCTGCCATCGCAGCTTTCCCTGTATCACCAGATGTTGCTGTCAAGATGACAATCTTGTTTTCCAAGCCGTGCTTTTTGGCAGCAGTTGTCATAAAGTATGGCAAAATAGACAAGGCCATGTCTTTAAAGGCGATGGTTGAACCGTGGAACAATTCCAAGTTGTATTGGCCATCCAGTTTGACAAGAGGGGCAATTGCTGGTGTATCAAACTTGCTGTCATAGGCATTGGTGATACAGTAGTCCAACTCTTCAGCTGTAAAGTCATCTAAGAAGGCTGACAAGACAAGTTTCGCCACTTCTTGGTATGAAGCGTCTTTCAATGTGTCAAAATCCAAATCCACCTTTGGATAACTCACTGGAGTGAACAAACCACCATCTGTAGCCAAACCTTGCAAAATCGCCTGGCTGGCTGTTACTGTATTTTTCGCATCACGCGTTGATTGATAAACTAATGTCATAAATCTCTATCCTTTATCTATAGTCTCATCCATTATAACATGATTTTTCAGAAAATTCTTCCGTTATAGAAAATTATACGTCCAATTCCTCTTTCAAAGGTGCTAAATAACGCATTTCATCCTGAGCTCTCATCTCGAGTCCTTGCTCTGCTATAGCTAGTAAGTCTTTAGTAAACTGGACAATCCCAGCTGTTTCCTCATCTGTGAGTTGTTTCTTAGAAAACTGTCTTCTCAAAGACTTGTAATCACGACCAAATTGTTCAAAGAAAGGTGCTGTTTCTAGGTAGGTTTCAAGCTTGTCTAGATTGACCAATAAACCTAGATGAAAGGCCGCCGAAGCAAAGGTGCGGTCTAGCGGCTGCGTACAAACACTACGAAATTCAACAGTCCCTCGTGTTGTTAAGTCCTGAAATTGATAGCTACGGTGCGTTTGAAAATCCTTCTCTTGAGGAACAAGAAGAATTTCTTTGCCATTCAGAGTATAGGCAGGAATCTCATCAGTATCTAAATAATCTCTAGCCCGAATCGGAGAAATAGTAGGTTTCCCCATCACGTTCTGCTGTAAAAATCGCAGAGCGATCTAGATAAGCAAAGAAATCATCCTCATTTTGAAATAGTTTGGCATTAACACCAACATTCTCTGGATAGATCCCATGCATAGATTCTTCCCAAAAAATATCTCGTGAAATCTTGGTGTCCCAGTCTGCTCCAGAAAACTCAGAATTGGCAAATAGGTAAGCTTTGGCTGCTTCAATCTGGGTGAAAGCATTAATAACACGCAGGTAGTTAGACTTTGAAACATCCAACTGAACTTGACTCCCACAGATAAAGGCACCATATTCGGGAAAATCATGCAAGTCAGCTCTTTCTTGATGACTTCCCATATGCAGATAATCCATTAGCATTTGGTAGCGTGGATAAGCCACAGGTCGATTATCATTTTGATCCCAATGTGGATGGATCCCCCATCCCTGAATAGCATGAGCCTTTTCTCCTAATTTTTCTTGAATTACCTTCATATAAGTCTCAAAACGACCTTCAACCTCTTGGATATTCTGAGCTCGACCAAAGGCAAACTCCAAGGTCGTGTAGGAAACCTCAAATAGAATCCGATCTTGACTCACCGGTTCTACAAGCTGAATCGGATTGCCATCTTGGTCTTCCTTTTCAACTTCCAGACTGAGAGCATCAACCAAAAAACGCATCAAGTCCTTGCTGACTTCAATATCTGTAGGCTGACCTTTGGTATGAACGATAGGAAACTCCAACTCAATACCGATGTAGAGATCTGGATTTTCTTTGATATTTTTTAAATAGCGATCTTTTAATAACTGAATTGAAGGGGACATACATACCTCTCATTCTAACTTCTCATACTAGAAAATAAATTACTCTCTATTATACCAAAAATCAGAGATATCCTTACCAAAAAAATACTTTCAAAAAAATGATGGCAGATTTGGATTTTATACTAAATTCTACAACTTTCCCTTCATAACCATCTCCAGAAATATTGATATATCAATATCTTCAAAAATCATTACTCCTATGATTTTTTTGTATAATTTAATTTAATTTAATTTGTTGATTTTTTTATGAAAACGGTTTATACTTAGTTAGTCTTAAAGTTTTCTTAAACTACGAGTCAAACATTTTATAAGGAGGAATGACAATAATGAGTATCGGAATCATTATTGCGAGCCACGGTGAATTTGCCGCTGGTATTCATCAGTCAGGATCTATGATCTTTGGTGAACAAGAAAAGGTTCAAGTTGTAACCTTTATGCCAAACGAAGGTCCAGACGATTTATACGCGAAGTTCAATAATGCTGTGGCTGCATTTGACGCAGAAGATGAGGTTCTAGTCTTGGCTGACCTTTGGAGTGGGTCTCCATTTAACCAAGCTAGCCGCGTGATGGGAGAAAATCCTGAGCGTAAATTTGCCATCATCACTGGACTTAACTTGCCGATGTTGATTCAAGCCTATACTGAGCGCCTGATGGATGTTAATGCAGGAGTGGATAAAGTCGCTGCGAACATCATTAAAGAAGCCAAAGATGGCATCAAGGCTCTTCCAGAAGAGCTAAACCCAGCCGAGGAAGTTGCAACTGCTGCAGCTGCTCCTGTAGCCCAAGCTGCTATCCCAGAAGGAACTGTTATCGGAGACGGTAAATTGAAAATCAATCTTGCTCGTCTTGACACACGTCTTCTTCACGGACAAGTCGCAACTGCTTGGACACCAGACTCAAAAGCAGACCGTATCATCGTTGCTTCAGATAACGTAGCGAAAGACGACCTTCGTAAAGAATTGATCAAACAAGCAGCTCCAAACGGAGTGAAGGCTAATGTTGTTCCAATCAAAAAATTGATTGAGGTTGCAAAAGACCCTCGTTTTGGTGATACACATGCCCTTATCTTGTTTGAAACTCCTCAAGATGCCCTTCGTGCTATCGAAGGCGGTGTACCAATCAAGACTCTTAACGTTGGATCAATGGCTCACTCAACTGGTAAAACAATGGTCAACAACGTATTGTCAATGGACAAAGACGACGTTGCTACATTTGAAAAAATGCGTGATCTTGGTGTTGAATTTGACGTACGTAAAGTTCCAAACGACACTAAAAAAGATTTGTTTGACTTGATTAGCAAAGCTAACATTCAATAATTAACATTAAATAGAAAAGGAATAAAACCATGTCAGATATTTCAATCATTTCTGCTATCTTGGTTGTAGTTGTTGCCTTCTTCGCAGGTCTTGAAGGTATCCTCGACCAATTCCAATTCCACCAACCAATCGTAGCATGTACCCTCATCGGTCTTGTAACAGGTAACCTTGAAGCAGGGGTTATGCTTGGTGGATCACTTCAAATGATTGCCCTTGGTTGGGCAAACATCGGTGCTGCCGTTGCTCCTGACGCTGCCCTTGCCTCTGTTGCCGCAGCAATCATCATGATTAAAGGTGGTAACTTTACTACTGAAGGTATCGCAGTCGCAACTGCAACTGCTATCCCGCTTGCCGTAGCTGGACTTTTCTTGACTATGATTGTTCGTACAATCTCAGTTGGTTTGGTTCACACTGCAGATGCTGCTGCTAAAGAAGGTAACATCGCAGCTGTTGAGCGTGCTCACTACTTTGCCCTTATTCTTCAAGGTCTTCGTATCGCTATTCCTGCAGCCTTTCTTATCGCTATCCCAGCTTCTGCTGTTCAAGACGCTCTTAAATTGATGCCAGACTGGTTGAACGGTGGTATGGCTGTCGGTGGTGCTATGGTCGTTGCCGTTGGTTACGCTTTGGTTATCAACATGATGGCTACTCGTGAAGTATGGCCATTCTTCGCTATCGGTTTTGCTCTTGCAGCAATCTCTCAATTGACTTTGATTGCCCTTGGTGTAATCGGTGTTGCCCTTGCCTTCATCTACCTCAACCTTTCTAAACAAGGTGGAAACGGTGGCGGAGGAGCTGCAACTTCTAACGACCCAATTGGTGATATCTTAGAAGACTACTAGAAAGGGGAACAATCATGGCTGAAAATTCAATTATCAAAATCAGATCGCCAAAAAGTTTGGTGGCGTTCACAATTCCTTCAAGGTTCATGGAACTACGAACGTATGCAAAACTTGGGTTGGGCTTACTCTTTAATCCCAGCTATCAAGAAACTTTACACTAAAAAAAGAAGACCAAGCTGCTGCTCTTGAGCGCCACCTTGAGTTCTTCAACACTCACCCATACGTAGCTGCTCCAATCATGGGGGTTACTCTTGCACTTGAAGAAGAACGCGCAAACGGTACTGAAATCGATGACGCTGCTATCCAAGGTGTTAAGATCGGTATGATGGGACCTCTTGCTGGTATCGGTGACCCAGTCTTCTGGTTTACAGTTCGTCCGATCCTTGGTGCCCTTGGTGCATCACTTGCTGCAACTGGTAATATCGTTGGACCACTTCTCTTCTTCTTTGGATGGAATGCAATCCGTATGTCATTCCTTTGGTATACACAAGAGTTTGGTTACAAGGCTGGGTCTGAAATCACTAAAGATATGTCTGGTGGTATCTTGAAAGACATCACTAAAGGAGCATCTATCCTTGGTATGTTCATCCTTGCCGTTCTTGTACAACGTTGGGTATCAATCAACTTCACTATCAACCTTCCAGGCAAACAATTGTCAGAAGGTGCCTACATCAACTTCCCAGAAGGTGCTGTTACTGGTGGAGAATTGAAGGGTATTCTTGGTCAAGCGCTTAGTGGTATGAGCCTAGATAGCGTTCAACCACAAACACTTCAAGGTCAGTTGGACTCATTGATTCCAGGATTGATGGGACTTCTCCTTACTTTCCTTTGCATGTGGTTGCTTAAGAAAAAAGTATCTCCGATCACAATCATCCTTGCCCTCTTTGCAGTTGGTATCGCAGCTCGTTTCTTCGGTATCATGTAATCTCGGCGAGAATACACAAACAAAAAAGAATCAGGATTATCACCTGATTCTTTTTTGTATTCTTTTATTCTGCCAAGGCACCCATTGGATCCCATGGTGCAAGGACGATTGGTTCTGCTTCATAAGCAGCTCGTTCTTCTGCTGTCAGCAATTCTTTACGTACAACGATTTGGTAAGTGTATTCGTCCATCCAAGCATCTGAAGCAACAAAGTAACCATCTGTACCTACTTTATCTCCCCATGAGTTTTCAACTTTCCACTTAGTTGATTTACCATTTTCATCCAAATCAACACCTGTCAAGACCATAGCATGAGTCATCAAGCTTTCGCTATAGTCCAAACGTCCAGCCTTGTCTTGAGTGAGTTGAATGTCCATACTTGATTCAAAATCATAAACATCTGTCGCAAGGATCCCTGCCTTACGGTTGCTGAGCTGACCAACATCTGAACCAAACCAAACAGTTTCTCCTGTTTGCATTTGGGCAATCGCCAATTCTTTCAAGCGTTCCATGGGTACGTTAATGTAGCGAACTTCACGGCTACCAACGACATTTCCCAACATCTCAACTGTGTATGATTTACCGTAAGGTTTATCAGCAGTTGGAGCATTGATCACAGAAACGTAGTCTTCTAATGGAAGGTCAACATATTTCTTGTAAACTCTTGTGGTGTGATGCCTTTTTCGCTTTGGTAGTTATTATCTTTATCACGATAAGCAAAGTCAAATTTACGTGGTGGAAGCCCTAGTGACATGGCAAGGAAGTTAAAGATTTCTTGCAAGAGGTCTTCTTTCTTAGCTTGAACAGTCGCTTGATCCGCACCTGAAGCTAATAGGTCACGCAAAATTTGAGCATCTTGACGAAGCAATTTGTTAAGAATAGCGTTGAGTTCACGGCTATTACTAGATGAAACAGACTCTGGATAAACAGACTTAGGAACAACACCGTATTTCTCAAAGAGAGCCACAACCATATCCCACTGACCACCGTCTTGTTGAGGAGTTTGGAGCAAGAAGCTAACCTTACGACTTGTCAATTCTTGGTCTGCAGTCGCAATCACTTGCTCCAAGAACCAGTTAGATTTTTCATACTTGTCCCAGAAGAAGGTATGAGCTTGTGACAGTTCAAAATTTTCAAGTTTGTATTGAGAGATGAGTTTGTGGCGGAAGGTGTTAAGGGCCGCAAACATCCAGCAACGACCAGAAGCCTTCTGGTTCGTAACCTTATCCTTGGTCAAATCCAATGAGAAAACGGGTGTGTTGTCTACATGGCTTTGGCGACGCTCAAGGGCTGCAAAAATTCCATTGTGACTGGCAGCATTTTCGATAGCTTGGTATTTTACATTTGCTTCATAGTTAGCAAATAATTTATCTGTAAATGATTCTTGAATCGCGTTCATAAAATCCTCCTTTTTTCTTACTGTCTATTATAACGCTTTTCACAAAGGAAGCAACCAAAAACTGAAAAAGGCAAGGATATTTTCCCTACCTTTTCCTATCATCCACTTTACTGAACACTCTTAAGCAAAGCTTCTAGTTCTTCCTTGCTTAAGCGACGCCATTCTCCACGTTTCAAATTCTCATCCAAGGTCAAAGTTCCCATGGTTAAACGTTGCAAGTCCACAACTTCCTTACCACAGTAAGCCACCATCCGTTTGACCTGGTGGAATTTCCCTTCTGCAATGGTCACTCGGACCAGGCTTTGATCCTTTTCCCTATCAATAGACACAAGCTCTAGTTTGGCAGGCTGACAGGTAAAGTCCTTGAGCGGAATTCCTTGCGCAAATGTCTCAACATCTGCATCTGTCATCACTCCATTGATCTGCGCTAGATAGGTTTTATCCACATGACGTTTTGGTGAAAGAAGAGCATGAGCCAGCTTGCCATCATTGGTCAAGAGCAAGAGTCCATGCGTATCGATGTCCAAGCGCCCTACCGAGAAAACTTCCTTGGCACGTGCATAGTCATCCATTAAATCCAAGACTGTCTTGTGTTTAGGATCTTCAGTCGCTGAGATAACGCCCTGGGGCTTGTTCATCATATAGTAGACAAACTCCTCGTAGTCTAGTTTTTCCCCATCAAAGCGAATCTCATCTGTCCCTTCATCAATTTGTAGCTTGGCAGATTTTTCTTTCTTGCCATTGACCGTCACGCGCCCAGCCTTTAGAAAGTTTTTGACTTCCGTCCGACTCCCGACAGCACAGGCAACTAAAAATTTATCTAATCTCATAGGGCTATTATATCATAAAAGTTCTTGACCTTAGAACAAAAAAAGCCGCCTGATTGGGCGACTTGATTTTTTATAGGGAGATTATTATGAAAAAGTTTTAGGAGTATAAGTTAAGTTCTTCTTAACTTATGAGATAAGTATACAGCTCCTATCTTAAAGTTTCCTTAAGTATTTTTAAATGTGAGATTTTTCCATTTTTCTCGCCAGTTTTTCTTGAATAAACGCTGTTGATAGAGCTTCATTCGATCTTCATTTTCTAAAAAATGAGGAGTTGGGCGAACCTGAAAGTTCAAAATATCCTCCAAGCCATAAGGCGCAAAGAGCCCTAAAGTTGCGTCAGCTTGCAAGCGAAGCCCTATCGCCGTACAACGTTCGGGATATTTACTCATAGCGTCACAGGAATTCACATACGGTTCCGTATGGGGACTATGCTGATGCATATAGGTTTGATTTTTCAACTCCCACTGATACTGGGGAAGTCCTCTCTCAACTTGTTTTCTATAGCCAGCGTTTCTTCATAACTCACCTCTGGGTCAAAGAAAATGACGTCCACATCCGTTTCACGGTCAAAGGCTGGCTTATCTGACAAGAGATTCCAGATAAAATTTCGGACCGATCCAGCCGCTAACCAGGAATCTTTCAACTTCAAATCACGGATGATAGTCAGAATAGCCATCATGTCAGGATTTTCTCTGAAAGAGTCTAAAATTTCAGACTTATTTTTCAATGTATTCATATCCCAAATGTTCATAGGCCTTGGCCGTCGCTACCCGTCCTGAACGAGTTCGCATGATAAATCCTTTCTGGATCAGGTAAGGTTCATACATATCCTCTACCGTCTCACGCTCTTCAGCGATATTCACAGAAAGAGTTCCTAGACCGACAGGACCCCCACCATACATCTCAATCATGGTGCGAAGAATTTTCTGATCCACATAGTCCAATCCTTCATGGTCTACATCCAGCATAGTAAGAGCCTTATCTGTAATGACATCATCAATCAAGCCATCGCCCATAATCTGCGCAAAGTCACGCACGCGCTTGAGGAGACGATTGGCGATACGAGGAGTTCCACGACTGCGTAAGGCTAACTCGGAAGCAGCCTCGTGGGTGATTTCCATCTCAAAGATATCTGCCGTCCGCTCGACAATCTCTGTCAAATCAGCATGGGTATAATATTCCATGTGACCTGTAATCCCAAAACGGGCACGAAGAGGATTTGAAAGCATCCCAGCTCGAGTTGTCGCACCAATCAAGGTAAATGGTGGCAAATCTAGATGGACACTACGGCTAGCTTCTCCTGCACCAATCATGATATCAATGTAGAAGTCTTCCATGGCACTGTAAAGTACCTCTTCTACCGACATGGGCAAGCGATGAATCTCGTCGATAAAGAGCACATCTCCTGGCTCCAAGTCATTCAAAATCGCTACCAAATCACCTGCTTTTTCGATGACAGGACCAGACGTCTGCTTAAGATTGACTCCCAATTCATTGGCAATGACAAAGGCCATGGTTGTTTTCCCGAGACCTGGAGGGCCAAATAAAAGAACATGATCCAGCGCCTCATCACGCATTTTTGCTGCTTCGATAAAGATTTGAAGCTGATCCTTGACCTTGTCCTGACCGATATATTCACGTAAATATTGGGGACGGAGGGTACGTTCTACCAACTCCTCATCACCCATGATTTCATTATCTAAATTCTACTCATGTTCCTATTATAGCAAAAATCCAGCCCACAAACAAAAAAGCCACCTGATTTGGTGGCTTCTTTAGGGAGATTATTATGAAAAAGAAAAGTTTAGGATTTTTATTAAATAAAGTTAGGAGGTCTTTATTTAATGATTATAGGATACAGGAAAAGACTTAAAGTTAGCTTAAGATAAAATGATTATATTTTTTCTTGCTAGAAATCTTAACCAATACCAACCAAAGCAGAAAAGTTAGAAGGCAGATACTCACCACTATTAAGTATGTTTCTTCCTTTGTTAAAAGGTTCTGCCAATTAAGCCGGATTCCTAATTTTTCTTGAAACTCTTCTAATAAGCTACTATTCCCCATAAATGTAGTTTCTAATTGTTCCTTCACTAAGACCTGTCTATAGAGAGAAGCAAGATAGGTAGCCGGTGTGCACTTCATGAGAACTTGAGCGAAGTTAGGAAGAATTCCCATCGGAACATAAGTACCCACTAAAAATCCTGAAGCTGTACCTATAATGGTAGCCACTTTACCCAGACTATCTACTGACTGGAAATGATAAATCAAGAGTGCATTTACCAATGTTGAAAGAAGGCTACTTAGCAACATGATTAAACTGATTTCGAGTAGATGACTCATGACCGGGATTTCTTGGAAATAAAGGCTCATAATTATAAACATAAAGACCTGCATGACAAAGGAAATGACAAAGCTACTGATAAGATAAGACAGCTCCAAACCCCATCTTCCTAGGTCTGTCAAAAAAAGATCCTGATCCACTTGATTTTCACGATCTTGTACCATCTGGGTAAGAGCAGCAAAACTGGTCGTAATTCCTGTAACTGCTAATGTTCCTCCCATCAACCAATTGTTTAAAAGACTCGTATTATCGGGAAGTTGGGACCAAGCATCTGTCAAATTCTTCTGCAAAAAGATGATATAGAGTAGAAAGGAAATCAAAGCTCCTAGTAATGAGAAGAAGACTCCTGAACGATTACGAGCATACAACAAAAAATTACGTTTTAATAAGGCTAACATTAGCGTACCTCTCTTCCTGTAAGAGCAATGAAGGCATCGTCCATAGTTCCTGGACGAAACTCAAAGCCAGCAATCTTCTCACGAACTTGGGTCAAATAATCAACAGCTTCCAATTGACTCTTTGGAGAGAGACTATACTCCAAGTCCTTTTCCTTCTCGACAACCATATTATTTGGTAGGATTTTTTCCAAATCTTGCAAATTTTTAAAGCGAATTTTTAAGAGATTGGAAGCGTATTGGCTCTTTATCTCAGCAGCAGAACCTTGGGCAAGAACCTTCCCGTGATCTATAATATAAAGTTGGTCTGCCTCATCTGCTTCATCCAAATAATGCGTTGTTAAGATAATAGTCATCTCTTCATCCCTTTGTAGACGATACAATAAGTCCCAAATGGATTTACGAGTCTGAATGTCTAGTCCTGTCGTCGGTTCATCTAAAAAGAGAATATCCGGTTTTGAAAGGAGAGCACGAGCAATATCAACTCGACGTTTCTGTCCTCCGGATAAAGTTCCATAAAGTTGTTTCTGAAAAGCTGTCAAACCCAGTTGATGGATCAACTCATCGACACGATTATGTGTCATTCCCTTATATTGTTTGGCTCGAATGGCTAGGTTTTCTTTGACTGTCAACTTTTCATCCAATACACTTGCTTGAAAGACAATCCCAATCTTAGTGTTGGGCGCATAGATAATTTGTCCATTAGTTGCTCGTTTAAGTCCGATTAACATTGAAATCGTGGTCGATTTCCCTGCACCGTTAGGGCCTAAGATCGCATTAAAACTCCCTTTTTTAAACTCTAAATTTATATTTCTAACTGCTACATGCTCTCCATAGCTCTTAGTGAGGCCTTTTGCCTGTAAAATCATTTTTCTTTCCTCCTTTTTACACCCTCAGTTTAACAAAAAGAGAAAAGAAAAAATACACTTTGGAGTTATGTGGTCGAAATGGATGATTATGTGGTCTATTTTATGTTAAAATTTCTGCATTTGATCACAAAAAAGCCACCTGATTTGGTGGCTTCTTTAGGGAGATTATTATGAAAAAGAAAAGTTTAGGATTTCTATTAAATAAAGTTAGGAGGTCTTTACTTAATGACTATATGATACAAGAGAAGGCTTAAAGTTAACTTAAGATAAAAGAATTATTTTATTTTTTTCGATCTACCCAAATCATTCCTGTGCAATCATAAGTAGATAAGGTTTCAAACCCCAGAGAACGGTAAAAACCCAAGTTTTTTTTCTGTCTGTTCAGTCGCTAGTTGTATTTGGTAGGCATCCTTATAGTCAGCTAAGGCTTCTTTCATCAAGTTACTACCAATTCCTTGGCGCTGATAGCTAGGCAAAACAATCAAATCCTGGACAAAAACGGATGAAAAACCGTCTCCAACCAGACGCACTAAACCAACGATTTCCTCACCATCACGCGCAAGATAAGTCGTTAGCGAATGAGACAAGGCCTGCTCCAACATCTGTGGCTGATTGGTATAGTTTGTCCAACCAACTGCCTGATAGAGATGCAAAACGTCATCAATTGAAACAGAGCTTTCTTTTGTAAATTTTATCATAGTAGAACCTTTCTAACATTGCCTAAGCGATTTTATCTGCTGCCCATTTTTATCAAAATTTTTAGGAGCCAACCATGTTTCCAAACGAGCTTTGACTTGTGGCCAGTCCTTATCGATCATGGACAACCAATCCGTATCTCTGGTCCGACCTTTATAGATAACAGCTTGGCGGAAGGTGCCTTCATAGACAAAGCCCAAACGTTCTGCTGCTTTTCTAGATGGAAGATTGAGGGCGTCGCACTTCCACTCATAGCGTCGATAGTTGAGTTCTTCAAAGACATAACGAGCTAGCAAATAGTGAGCTTCTGTTCCCATCCTGGTCTGTTTGAGAGCCGGAGAAAAGGTCACCGCGCCAACTTCAATGGTGCAATTGGCTTGGTCAATACGCATGAGAGAAAAAGTCCCCAACGCCTTTCCAGTCACTTTATCGATAATCGCGTAGTAAAAGCGATCCTTTCGCTCAATCATCTGCTTTAAAGCATTGATTAACTCTTCTAGATTAGCCACAGGTGGTTGAAAAAGGTAGGTCCACATCTCACGAGGGCTATCTGGACCATAGACAGCTAATAAATCCTCCGCGTGCTTTTCCACCGATAGAGCTTCTATAATCGTATATCGCCCTTCTATCCGTACAAGTGAAGGCAAAACTCCAGGTGTATCATCTACAGATTCACCAATCATCTGACCGTATTCATTTACTGGCATAGCTTCTCCTTGTCTCACACTTATAAGTTTAAAGATGTGAATAGTATATCACATCTCACAGGTAATCTACAAAAAATCCTCCAGATTCTACTCTGAAGGACTTTTAAATTTATTTCGTTACGATATTTACAAGCTTATTAGGTACACTAATTACTTTCATGATTTCTTTGCCATCAATTTCTGCTTTGACTTTTTCGTCAGCCAGAGCAACTTCTTGCAATTCTTCGCGTGATAGATCTTTTGCGACCATAAGTTTAGCACGGACTTTTCCTTTGATTTGGACGACAATTTCGATTTCGTCTTCAACCAATTTGCTTTCGTCCCATGTTGGCCAAGCTATATAAGAGATAGACTCGCCTGTTGCTGCGACTGTTAGCCAGAGCTCTTCTGCCAAGTGAGGCGCAAATGGGGCGATCAATTGGATAAAGCCTTTGGCGTAATCCACATAGAGTTTGTCTTCTTTGTTAGCTGCGTTGACAAAGACCATGAGTTGGGCAATGGCTGTGTTGAATTTCATAGACTCAATTTGCTCTGTGACAGCTTTAACGGTTTCGTTGTAAACCTTGTCTAGAGCGCCATTATTTCCGCAACGATTTCTTTACTTGTAATCAAACGGTACACACGGTCAAGGAATTTACGGCTTCCTTCCAGACCTTCTTCAGACCAAGCGATCGAAGCATCGAGTGGCCCCATGAACATTTCATAGACACGAAGGGTATCAGCACCGTATTGTTCCACCACATCGTCTGGGTTGACCACGTTCTTGAGTGATTTAGACATCTTAGCTGGTGCTTGCTCCAATTCTTCCCCTGTTTCCACATGGAAGAAGGAACCATCACGTTTTTCAACCTTGTCAGTTGCTACAAGAGCACCGCGATGGTCACGGTAGCTAGTTCCCAAGATCATTCCCTGGTTAAAGAGTTTTTGGAACGGTTCTTTAGTTGGAACAACACCGATATCATAGAGGAATTTATGCCAGAAACGAGCGTAAAGCAAGTGAAGCACGGCATGCTCTGCACCACCCACATAGATATCCACTGGTAACCATTGTTTGAGGAGGTCCTCATCGGCCAATTTCTGTGTTATGTGGGTCGATATAGCGGAGGTAGTACCAGCTTGAACCAGCCCATTGTGGCATCGTATTCGTCTCGCGACGACCTTTAACACCATCTTCACGAGTCACTTCTAGCCAGTCTGTCAAGTTGGCTAGTGGACTTTCCCCAGTACCTGAAGGACGGATGTCCTTGGTTACTGGCAAGACAAGTGGCAATTCACTTTCTGGAACGGCTGTCGAAGTTCCATCTTCCCAATGAATAATTGGGATTGGCTCACCCCAGTAACGTTGACGGCTAAAGAGCCAGTCGCGAAGGCGGTAAGTCACCTTCTCTTGACCACAACCTTTTTCTTCCAACCAAGCCACAATTTTAGCAATTGCTTCTTCTTTGTTAAGCCCGTTCAAGAAGTCAGAGTTGACGTGAAGGCCATCTTCTGTGTAAGCAGCCTCTTCAACGTTTCCACCTTCCAGCACTTCTACGATTGGAAGGCCGAATTGTTTAGCAAATTCCCAGTCACGTTGATCGTGGGCAGGAACAGCCATAACAGCACCTGTACCATAGCTAGACAAAACGTAGTCGGCAATCCAGATTGGGATTTCTTTACCATTGACAGGGTTGATAGCATAAGCACCAGTCCAAACCCCTGTTTTTTCCTTGGCAAGGTCTGTACGAGCCAAGTCTGATTTCAAGCTAGCTTGGTGTTTGTAGTCTGCTACAGTCTCAGCTTGTTCAGGACTTGTGATGGCATCTACTAGTTCATGCTCAGGCGCCAAGACAGTGAAAGTCGCACCAAAAAGGGTGTCAGGACGAGTGGTAAAGACGGTGAATTCCTTGTCTGTTCCTTTCACTTTGAAAGTGATATTGGCACCAGTTGATTTACCGATCCAATTGCGTTGCATGTCCTTGATAGACTCTGGCCAGTCCAAATCATCCAAGTCATTGAGCAAGCGCTCTGCATAGGCAGTAATTTTGAGCATCCATTGGCGCATTGGTTTGCGGACAACTGGATAACCTCCACGCTCAGAAGTTCCGTCCGGAAGGACTTCTTCGTTGGCAATGGCTGTTCCCAATTCTTCAACCCAGTTTACTGGCACTTCCGCTTCATAGGCCAAGCCTTTTTCGTAAAGCTTAGTGAAAATCCATTGCGTCCACTTGTAATAGTTTGGATCTGTTGTATTTACCTCACGGTCCCAGTCGTAAGAGAATCCAAGTGCATTGATTTGGCGTTTGAAGTTGGCAATGTTTTCCGCTGTGAATTCCGCAGGGTCATTCCCCGTGTCCATAGCGTATTGCTCTGCAGGCAAACCAAAGGCATCCCATCCCATTGGGTGAAGGACGTTGTAGCCTTGTGCACGTTTGAAACGGCTGAGGATATCAGTCGCTGTATAGCCTTCTGGGTGCCCTACGTGCAGACCCGCTCCAGATGGGTAAGGGAACATGTCAAGCGCATAAAACTTAGGTTTTGAAGCGTCTGTTCCTGTCTTAAAAGTGTGATTGTCAGCCCAGTATTTTTGCCACTTAGGCTCGATTTCTTTGTGATTGTAAAAACTCATGCTGTCTCTCCAATTTTCGTGATGCTCCTATTATACCATTTTTAGGGGAAATATTGTTCCTCTTTTCGTGTTTTTTATCGTTTTGACCTTTAAATACTAGACATTTATACTGATAGTTTCTCAAATTTCTCCAATTTATATAATTTACTATTCAAACAATTCTTAATAAATAATATTAATGCAAGTTAGTGCTTTTTATGGTAGAATATAGGAAAGTGCTTTCTCAGAAGGAGGGAAAAATGAACAAACAAACCATCGCTGTTTTAGGGCCTGGTTCTTGGGGTACTGCTCTGTCACAAGTTTTAAATGACAATGGACATGAAGTACGTATCTGGGGAAATATTCCTGACCAAATTGACGAAATCAATACACAACATACCAATAAACGCTATTTTAAGGATACTGTATTAGACGAAAAAATTGTAGCCTACCATGATTTGGCTGAAGTCTTAAAAGGTGTTGACGCTGTTTTGTTCGTAGTTCCAACTAAGGTGACCAGACTGGTAGCTCAACAGGTGGCTGCTGTTTTGGACCATAAAGTCGTCATTATGCATGCTTCAAAAGGCCTTGAACCAAATAGTCACAAACGTCTTTCAACCATTCTAGAAGAAGAAATTCCTGAAGAGTTCCGAAGTGAAATTGTGGTTGTATCTGGTCCTAGTCACGCAGAAGAAACAATTGTACGCGATATCACCTTGATTACTGCTGCTTCTAAAGATTTAGAGACAGCTCAGTATGTTCAAGCACTCTTTAGTAACCACTACTTCCGTCTTTATACCAATACAGATGTGATCGGAGTGGAAACAGCTGGTGCTCTTAAAAATATCATTGCTGTTGGTGCAGGTGCCCTTCATGGACTTGGATTTGGAGACAACGCCAAAGCTGCTATTATCACGCGTGGGCTTGCGGAAATCACTCGCCTAGGTGTCAAACTTGGAGCAAATCCACTGACTTATAGCGGACTTTCAGGTGTTGGGGATTTAATCGTCACCGGAACTTCTGTCCACTCACGCAACTGGCGAGCAGGTGATGCTCTTGGGCGTGGTGAAGCCTTGGCAGATATCGAAGCCAACATGGGAATGGTCATCGAAGGAATTTCAACTACCAAAGCTGCTTACGAATTGGCGCAAGAGCTTGGAGTCTATATGCCTATTACCCAGGCTATATACCAAGTTATTTATGAAAAATGTTAATATTAAGGATGCTGTTTCTGAACTCATGAGTAACGAGTTCAAGGCAGAAAACGAGTGGTCATAATCACCGTTAGAAAGGATGCTCATGAAGCAAAAAGTTAGAAAAGCTGTTATCCCTGCCGCGGGGCTTGGAACTCGTTTCCTTCCAGCAACCAAAGCCTTGGCCAAAAGAAATGTTACCAATCGTGGATAAACCAACCATTCAATTCATCGTTGAAGAAGCGCTTAAGTCTGGAATTGAGGACATCCTTGTCGTAACAGGAAGTCAAAACGTTCTATCGAAGACCACTTTGACTCAAACTTTGAACTAGAATACAACCTCAGGGAAAAAGGAAAAACAGATCTCTTACGATTAGTGGATGAAACGACTGGCATGCGCCTTCACTTTATTCGTCAAACACATCCACGTGGACTCGGAGATGCTGTTTTACAAGCCAAAGCTTTCGTCGGGAACGAACCCTTTGTGGTGATGCTCGGAGATGACCTCATGGATATCACTGATGACAATGCTATCCCATTGACCAAACAACTTATGAATGATTACGAAGAGACTCACGCTTCTACCATCGCAGTCATGCCTGTACCTCACGAAGAAGTTTCTGCCTATGGTGTCATAGCGCCTCAAGGAGAAGGAAAAGACGGACTTTACAGTGTTGAAACCTTCGTTGAAAAACCAGCTCCTGAGGATGCTCCAAGTGATCTTGCCATCATCGGTCGTTACCTACTCACACCTGAGATTTTTGGTATCCTTGAAAATCAAACACCTGGTGCCGGAAATGAAATCCAGCTAACAGATGCTATCGATACGCTCAACAAAACTCAACGTGTATTTGCCCGTGAATTTAGAGGGTCACGTTATGACGTTGGAGATAAGTTTGGATTTATGAAGACTTCCATCGAATACGCCCTCAAACATCCTCAAGTTAAAGACCACTTGAAAGACTACTTGATTAATCTTGGAAAAGAACTTTCAGGAGAAAAATAAACCCTTAAAACCAGGTTGAATTTCCCTGGTTTTTTTGTTGCCTAAATACCTCTAAAGCTAGTCTGAGACTAATTTCTTGCAATCATTGCTTTTATGGTATAATAATAAGGAGTGAGGAAAGAAATGAAGAATAAATTATTATCTATGAAAGAAAAAGGACTGGCCTTACTGCAGTCTCTAAAATCAAAACTAAAAAATATACATTTAGGTAAAAGTGGTCCTAAAAAGTCTAAAAAGAAAAAGCAAACCAAAACTGATATTTGGACTATCTTTGCTAATATCTTACTAGGAATCAAGGCAACCTTTAATACTCTATTCATCATCGCCTTCCTTGGTGGACTTTTAGGTACTGGGGTCGTTTTCGGTTATGCTGTATCTCTATTTGACAAAGTGGCCGTTCCTCAAACAGAAGATTTAGTCAAACAAGTGAACGATATTTCATCCATTTCTGAGATTCACTATGCTGACGGTTCCATGATTGGTGCTATCGAAAGTGACCTCCTTCGGACATCTGTTGCATCAGATGCTATCTCAGACAATCTCAAACAAGCTATCGTTGCGACCGAGGATGAACATTTCGCCGAACATAATGGAGTCGTTCCTAAAGCGGTTATTCGTGCCAGTCTAGGAAACTTTATCGGGCTTGGTTCTTCTAGTGGAGGTTCTACACTAACACAGCAGCTCATCAAGCAACAAGTGGTTGGTGATGCTCCTACACTAACCCGTAAAGCTACTGAAATCGTGGATGCCTTGGCCTTAGAGAGAGCAATGAGCAAGGACGAAATCTTGACGACTTATCTCAATGTCGCTCCATTTGGTCGTAACAATAAAGGGCAAAATATCGCAGGAGCTCAACAAGCAGCCAAGGGTATTTTCGGTGTTGACGCCTATCAGCTAACGATACCTCAAGCAGCCTTCATAGCAGGCTTGCCACAAAGTCCTATCTCTTACTCACCTTATGAATCTACGGGAGAAATGAAGAGTGAAGAAGATATGGCACTTGGTATCAAACGCTCTCAAGATGTTCTTTACAATATGTACAGAACAGGGGTCCTTAGTCAAGAAGACTACGAAACCTATAAAGCATACGACATCAAACAAGATTTCTTGCCAGCAGAAAGTGTAAACGTAACTTCTAAAGATTATCTCTACTTTACTGCACTTGATGAAGCAACGAATCTCATGTATGATTACTTAGTGAAAAAAGATAACGTTTCTGCTCAAGAACTCAAGAACGAATCTATCCAGAAATCTTATCGTGAATTAGCTGAAAAAGAAATTCAAAATGGTGGTTACCGTATCACAACTACAATCGATAAAGCTATCCATACTGCAATGCAAGAGGCAGTGGCAAACTATGGCTATCTAGTTGATGATAATACCGGTCAACCTGAAGTCGGAAATGTCTTGATGGATAATCAAACAGGAGCTATCTTAGGATTTGTAGGTGGTCGCGATTACCAAAGCAACCAAAACAACCACGCTTTAATACCAAACGCTCTCCTGCTTCTACTACAAAACCTATCCTAGCCTACAGTATTGCCATTGACCAAGGTTTGATGGGAAGTGCAAGTGTCCTATCCAACTATCCAACAAACTTCTCAAACGGAAACCCTATCATGTATGTCAATAGCTCTGGTACTGCCATGATGAGTCTTAAAGAAGCTCTCAATTATTCATGGAATATCCCAGCCTACTGGACTTATCGTACTCTCCGTGAAAAAGGAGTCGATGTTCGCTCTTACATGGAAAAAATGGGCTATGAAATCCCAGAATACGACATTGAAAGTTTGCCTATGGGTGGAGGAATCGAGGTTACTGTAGCTCAACATACAAACGGATACCAAACCTTAGCCAACAACGGTGTTTATCATAAGAAATTCATGATTTCGAAAATCGAAAAAACGAATGGTGAGGTTATCTATGAGCATAAAGACGAACCTGTTCAGGTATACTCTAAGGCGACCGCAACCATTATGCAGAGCTTATTGAGAGATGTTATTTCGTCACGAATCACTTCAAGCTTCCAAAGCGACCTTGCTGCTATCAATCCAAGTTTAGCAGGTGCCGACTGGATTGGTAAAACTGGTACAACCAATGATGATGGCGATATGTGGCTGATGCTTTCAACTCCAAGATTGACACTTGGGGGTTGGCTTGGTCACGATGACAACCGACCTCTTGGTAAGGGAGCTGGTCACTACCGCAATGCTAAATATATGGCCTATCTGGTAAATGCTATCCAGCAAGCTTCTCCTTCTGCTTGGGGTTCTGAACGATTTAGCCTGGACTCAAGCGTCACTTCTTCTCAAGTCCTTAAGTCAACTGGTCAGAAGCCAGGTAAAGTTAATATTAACGGCAGGGAGATTGAAGTAACTGGAGAAACTGTAACCAGCTATTGGGCGAATCAGACTGGCGCTCCAACGACTACTTATAAATTTGCTATCGGTGGTAGTGATGCTGATTACCAAAATGCTTGGAATACTATTTTGGGAAGTTTACCAAAATCATCTAATTCCAACAATAACAACTCAAACAACAATAATCGAAACAATAATAGCAACAACAACAATAATAATAGTAATAACGGTAATAGCAACAATAATAATAATAATAACAATAATAATAACAATAATAACAACAATAACGGTAATAATAATAGCAATAACCAACAACGATAAGTTTCTTACCGATAGGAGAGCGAGAAATGATGATTCTCGCTCTCTTTTTTCTTTTTCTCATTCATGGTACAATAGTTTCATGAATCACTATCAAAAGAATATCTTTAAGGGGACCATCTACTCCCTCCTATCTGGATTAATATGGGGTATTTGTGGTATTTTAGGAGAATTCTTCTTTACCCATTATCAAGTCTCCTCTGGTTGGATTACTTCCATGCGATTAACTATTGCAGGTGGTTTCGTACTTATCCTTTCTAGCTTTAAGTTCCGCTCACAGTTATTCGATCTTTGGAGAAATCGTAACAACTATCTGCCTTTTCTGGCATATGCTATCTTAGGAATCTTCTCCGTTCAGTATTTCTTTTATCTCTGTGTAGAATACTCTAATGCGACAACGGCAACCATCCTACAATTTATCAGTCCTGTCTTCATTCTGATCTACAACCGCATCATCTACAAGAAAAAGGCTTCTAAAAAAGCGATCTTCTATGTTTTGACTGCTATGCTTGGAGTCTTTTTGATGGCGACCAAAGGCGATCTGTCTAAGTTATCCATCACTCCTCTGGCCTTGTTGACAGGGCTTCTCAGTGCGCTGGGCGTCATGTTTAATGTCATTTTGCCCCAGCCGTTTGCTCGAAAATATGGTTTTGTTCCCACTGTTGGTTGGGGAATGATGCTGGCTGGACTCTTTAGTAATTTTCTCTACCCTGTATATAGAATTAGCTTTCAGCTAGATTGGGTGAGCATCTTGATTTGTTTGACCATTGCCTTTCTGGGAACAGCTTTTGCCTTTTTCCTATCCATGAAGGCTGTCTCGCTGGTATCCCCATTGGTGGTGTCAGTGGTCAGTGCAAGCGAACCTTTATCATCAGCGATTCTAAGCGTTCTGTTTCTAGGTTTAGTCTTGGATGGCTATCTGCTATTAGCTATGATTTTGATTATTATTCCAATGGTCTTCTTATCCATCGAAGAATCAAAGGATAAAATGAAAGAAACTTCTTTTCATACTTAAGGCTTCAATTTTGGAGCCTTTTTTGGTAGAATAGTAAGCATTACAAAGAGTGAGGAGACACCCATGACTGCTACAAAAATGAATGCTCAAGAAATTATCCAATTTATCGCCAATGCTGAGAAAAAGACCAGTGTAAAAGTAACCTTTGAAGGACAACTTGCTGGAACTATCCCTACTTCTGTTACCAAGCTTGGAAATGTCCTCTTCGGAGACTGGAAAGACATCGCTCCCCTCCTCGAAAATTTAACAGAAAACAAAGACTACGTTGTTGAGCAAGACGCTCGCAATTCTGCTGTACCTCTCCTTGACAAGCGTGACATCAATGCTCGTATCGAACCAGGCGCTATCATCCGTGACCAGGTTGAAATTGGCGACAACGCTGTTATCATGATGGGAGCAGTTATCAACATCGGTGCTGAAATTGGTGCTGGAACTATGATTGACATGGGAGCGATTCTCGGAGGCCGCGCTATCGTCGGTAAAAACAGTCACGTCGGTGCCGGTGCTGTTCTTGCAGGTGTGATCGAGCCAGCTAGTGCAGAGCCTGTCCGTGTCGGTGACAATGTACTCATCGGTGCTAACGCTGTCGTGATCGAGGGTATTCAAATCGGTAGCGGGTCTGTTGTTGCGGCAGGTGCCATCGTTACTCAAGATGTCCCAGAAAATGTTGTTGTGGCTGGTGTTCCAGCTCGTGTTATCAAAGAAATTGATAGCCAAACCCAACAAAAAACAGCGCTCGAAGATGCACTTCGCACCTTGTAATGAGTAACAGAGGCGGAAACCTTTCCAGCCTCTTTATCGTATCAATAGAAGGAAATTAGATATGTTAGATTTGATTCAAACTCGACGCGATCTTCACCAAATTCCTGAGATCGGTTTAGAAGAATTCAAGACTCACGCTTATTTGCTCAATGCCATTGAGAAATTAACAGCTGGTAAGGATTTTGTTCAGATTCGTACTTGGCGAACAGGTATTTTAGTTTACTTGCAAGGAAGTCAGCCAGAACGCACTATAGGATGGCGAACAGATATCGATGGGCTCCCAATCCTTGAACAAACAGGCCTTTCCTTTGCCTCTCAACACCCAGACCGTATGCATGCTTGTGGACATGACTTTCACATGACCATTGCCCTTGGAAGTCTTGAACGTGCGCTAGAAAAACAACCCAAAAACAACCTCCTCTTTCTCTTCCAACCTGCAGAAGAAAATGAAGCAGGGGGTATGCTCATGTATGAAGATGGAGCTTTTGGCGACTGGTTGCCTGACCAATTCTATGGACTTCATGTTCGTCCGGACTTAAAAGTTGGACAGATTGCGACTAATACCCATACACTCTTTGCTGGAACATGTGAAGTTAAGATTCGCTTTAAGGGTAAAGGCGGCCATGCTGCCTTTCCACACCAAGCCAACGACGCTCTGGTTGCAGCTAGCTATTTTGTGACACAAGTTCAGTCGGTCGTCAGCCGTAATGTCGATCCTATCGAGGGAGCTGTCGTCACTTTCGGCGTCTTTCAAGCTGGAACAACCAACAATGTCATCGCTGATACAGCCTTCTTGCATGGAACCATCCGAGCTCTTACACACAGTATGAGTCTCTTGGTTCAGAAACGTGTCAAAGCCATCTCTGAGGGCGTGGCTGCTGCTTTTGATATGGATGTGGAGATTGAACTCAAGCAGGGAGGTTATTTGCCAGTCGAAAACAACCCTGAACTAGCCCGTGAATTGATGGACTTCTTTGATGAAAAAGAGGGAATTGAACTCATCGATATCGAGCCCGCCATGACAGGGGAGGACTTTGGTTATCTTCTCTCTAAGGTTCCTGGCGTCATGTTCTGGTTAGGTATTGATAGTCCCTATGCCCTTCATCATCCAAAGATGAGTCCTAAGGAAGAAGCGCTAGCTATCGGTGTCAATGCGGTATCAAGCTTCTTAGCCAAGAAAGCTGCGGAGTAAACTATGAAAAAAATCCTACGCAAGCAGGTCTTGCAAGAACTCAAATCTCTATCTGCAGAAGAAAAGCAAAGTATGAATGATTGGCTCACCAATCAGCTCCTTCAGCATCCCTTCTATAAGGAAGCAAAGACTATCGCCACTTATCTGTCTTTTCCTCATGAATTTCAGACAGCTAGGCTCATCGAACAGGCTCAAAAAGATGGGAAAACTATCCTCATTCCTAAAACCTATCCACATGGGAAAATGGACTTTGTTCTGTATAAACCAGAGAAACTCGAAAGAAATTCTTTTGGACTTCTTGAACCTCAAGGAGCGTTCACAATCCTTGAACCCTCTCAGATTGACCTGATTCATGTTCCTGGTTTGGCCTTCAATTCTTCTGGCTATCGGATTGGGTATGGTGGTGGCTACTATGACAGATATTTGAGCCATTATTCTGATAACACCATCAGTACGCTTTATCCTTGTCAGATTCAGAACTTCCATCCTGATCCACACGATATTCCCGTTAAGGAGGTAATTATCTATGAAAGAGATTTTTGATCGTCGTTATCCCGTCACGAGCTTCTTTCTTCTCGTGACAACCCTGGTTTTTGTCATCATGTTTCTAACCAGTGGTTTCAACTACACAAGTGCAGCAACCTTGTATCAATTCGGAGCTGTATATCCTCCTGCCATCAAGGCCATGCCTGAGCAAGTCTGGCGCTTGTTCTCAGCAATCTTTGTCCACATTGGCTTGCAGCACTTTTTAGTCAACATGCTATCCCTCTACTTTTTAGGCCGTCAGATGGAGGACATCTTTGGTTCCAAACAATTTTTCTTTATCTATCTTTTATCAGGGATGATGGGGAATCTCTTTGTTTTGGTCTTTAGTCCTAATGCCATCTCAGCTGGGGCCTCAACTGCCCTTTACGGCATGTTCGCTTCTATTGTCGTCCTTCGGTATGCTTCGCGCAATCCCTATCTCCAACAGCTTGGTCAATCTTATCTCTCCCTCTTAGTCATCAACCTGATAGGTAGTGTCTTAATCCCTGGAATCAGCCTTGCTGGACACGTTGGGGGAGCTGTTGGTGGCGCATTACTCGCCATCGTCTTCCCAGTCCGAGGAGAACGAAAGATTTATAGCCCAGTCCAACGTGGTCTTGCAACCCTAGCCTTCATTTCTTTATCAGCCCTACTACTTTTTATCGGATTACTTTAAGACAAAGAAAAACCATTGGAATCTCTCAGAGAGCTTTATTTCCAATGGTCTTTTTTGAATCTATTTAAAAAGTTGCTTAAAATCCATTATTGGCACTGAGTTCTTTGAACCAGTGGCCTGATTTTTTCAGACGGCGTTCTTGCGTTTCTAAGTCAAGCTCGACTAAACCATAGCGGTTTTTATAGCTATTGAGCCATGACCAGCAGTCGATAAAGGTCCAGATCAAGTAGCCTTTACAGTTGGCACCGTCTTCGATAGCGCGATGAAGTTCAGCCAGGTGGCCTTTGACAAAGTCAATACGGTAGTCATCTTGAATCATACCATTTTCACGGAATTTATCTTCACCTTCAACACCCATACCGTTTTCGGTCAGCATCCACTCGATGTTACCATAGTTTTCCTTGATATTTTGAGCGATATGGTAAATCCCTTGCTCATAGATTTCCCAACCGCGGTGGGGATTGATCTTACGACCTGGCATGACATAAGGCTCATAAAAATGCTCTGGCAAGAGTGGGCTATCCGGATGCTTAGCAAAACGTGGCGCCATAACACGTAACGGTTGGTAGTAATTGACTCCAAGAAAGTCTACTGTATGTTGGCGAATGAGTTCCAATTCTTCTGCTGTAGAATCCGGCAGCAAATCATGTTCAGCTAAAATTTCTACTAATTCTTCTGGATAAGTTCCCAAAACAGATGGATCTAGGAAAGATTGGGCCTGAAAAAGATCGGCAATGCGAGCAGCCTTGACATCCGCAGGATGTTGACTACGTGGATAAGCTGGAGTCAAATTTAGGACAATCCCAATCTTAGAACCCGGCAAAATTTCGTGACAAGCCTTGACTGCAAGAGTGCTAGCCAGCTGGGTGTTATAGGCTACCTGAACCGCAGCTTTGGCATCCACCTTATGAGGATAATGAGCATCATAGAAATAGCCAAACTCAACAGGAACGATCGGCTCATTGAAGGTAATCCACTGGTCTACCAAGTCTCCATAGGTTTCAAAACAGAAACGAGCATAGTCTTCATAAGCCTTGATAGTTGCTTTATTTTCCCAACCATCGCCATCTTCTTGAAGGGCAAAAGGCAGATCAAAGTGATAAAGATTGACTAAGAGACGAATGCCCTTGGCCTTAATAGTTTCAAAGACCTGACGGTAGAAAGCCACACCTTGAGGATTGACTTCCCCACGGCCCTGTGGGAAAATACGAGACCACTGAATAGAAGTCCGAAAGGCTGTATGCCCTGTTTCTAACAATAGTTCGATATCTTTTTCCCAGTTTTCATAGAAGGTCGATGTTTTGTCTGGTCCAATTCCATTATAGAAGCGATTTGGCTCTACTTGGTACCAATAATCCCAAAGATTATCTCCCTTGCCGTCATCAGGTACTCGTCCTTCTGTCTGTGGTCCAGAAGTTGAGGAACCCCAGACAAAATCCTTTGGAAATTTTAGCATAGCTCTACCTCTTTATTTACTCATTTTATCTTTATTTTATCTCATTATAAAGAAAAAACAAGGCAAAAACTAGTTACATTTTTGTCTTGTTTTTCTTCTGATTATAGATTTTATTTATTTGTTAGGATTTCAAGGGTTTCAAGCAAGTTATCAGCGTGAACTTCGATTGTATCCCCTGTCGCCTTAATCTTGACTTCTACGATACCATCAGCTGCTTTTTTCCCTACAGTGATACGGATTGGAAGACCAATCAAGTCACTATCACTGAATTTAACACCGACACGTTCGTTACGGTCATCCGTCAAGACTTCATAGCCTTTATTGACCAAAGCTTCTTCGATACGATTGGTCAATGCAAGACTTGCTTCATCCTTGACATTAACTGGAATCAAGTGCACATCAAATGGCGCCAATTCTTTAGGGAAGTTGATCCCCCAAGCATAACGATATTCACCTTTTGGAGTTTTGTTAACAAAGAGACGAGCATGTTGCTCCATAACCGCTGAAAGAAGACGACTGACACCGATCCCGTAGCAACCCATGATGATTGGAACTGCACGTCCGTTTTCGTCCAAGACATCTGCTCCCATACTTGCAGAGTAACGAGTTCCAAGTTTGAAGATGTGACCAATCTCGATCCCGCGAGCAAAGTTGAGAACACCTTGTCCATCTGGAGAGATTTCACCCTCACGCACTTCACGGATATCGACATACTCTGCAGTGAAGTCACGGCCTGGATTCACACCCGTCAAGTGGTAACCATCTTGGTTAGCACCCACAACCGCATTGCGGCTATCTTGCACTTTGCGATCAGCGATGATTTCACATTTTCTGGAAGGTTTACTGGACCAAGAGAACCAAAGTCCGCTCCCAACAATTCTTTCACTTCTGCCTCAGTTGCAGGTTCCAAGAAGTCTGCTCCAAGGTAGTTTTTCAATTTGACTTCATTAAGTTGGTCGTTGCCAACCAATAGAGCTACAACTGGCTCTTGGTCTGCGATATAAACCAAGGTCTTGATGGTTGCTTCTTCTGAAACATTTAAGAAGGCAGCTACTTCGTCAATCGATTTGACACCTGGTGTTTCCACACGTGCCACTTCTTCTTCAGCAACGACACGGTTGCTTGGTTTGTAGGCGTTGGTTGCCATTTCCAAGTTGGCTGCATAGCTTGACTCACTTGAGTAGGCAATGGTATCCTCACCAGAAACCATCCATTTCAGCAATTCTGCCTTGATTTCTTCTTGCACTTCTGTAGGAATCTCGTCAAATGATGCGACAGATTTATCCAATACTACCCAACGATCAAGGTCTGTACGAGCAGGTGTGATGGCCATAAACTCTTGGCTATCCTTACCACCCATGGCTCCACCGTCACCGATGATGGCTTAAAGTCCAAACCACTACGAGTGAAGATCCGCTCATAGGCTGCCTTGTACTCATCATAGGTAACATCTAAACTATCGTAGTTAGCGTGGAAGCTGTAACCATCTTTCATGATGAACTCACGAGTACGAAGAAGTCCATTACGAGGACGTTTTTCATCACGGTACTTAGGCTGGATTTGGTAGAGATTCAGTGGTAATTGTTTGTAAGACTTGACAGAATCACGGACAATAGCTGTAAAAGTTTCTTCGTGAGTTGGACCCAAGATAAAGTCTGACTTCTCACGATTTTTCAATTTATACAAGTCTTCACCGTAGGTTTCATAACGGCCAGATTCACGCCACAGATCCGCACTGAGAAGGGCTGGAGCCAACATCTCAACGGCACCCATCTTGTCAAATTCCTGACGCATGATGTTCTTGGCTTTTTCAATCACACGGTTAGCAAGTGGCAGGTAGGAATAGACACCTGCAGATACTTGACGAACATAACCAGCACGCAACATAAGGGCGTGGCTGATAACTTGAGCATCGCTTGGCATTTCGCGAAGCGTTGGAATAAGCATTTTACTTTGTTTCATATTTTTCCTCAAATTCTAAAAGAAGGTTCTCATGATGTCGTTCCATGTTACAGCGAGCATCAAAACGACCATAATGACAACTCCAACTAGAGTAACATAAGTTTCAATTTCTTGTTTCAGCGGTTTACGGCGAATAGCTTCAATGATGTTGAGCACGATTTTTCCACCGTCTAGTGCCGGGATAGGAATCAAGTTGAAAATCCCGATATTGATGGAAATCATAGCCAAGAAGAACAAAACATTCTCAAGACCATTTTTAGCAGCATCACTACTTGCCTTAAAGATAGCAACAGGTCCACCCAATTTATTCAAGTCAGGCTGGAAAATCAAGCTCTTCAAGGCATTGAGAATGCGCAAGGCTGAGTCAGCGGCACTAGTAAATCCACCTACAAACATAGACCAGATATCTGATTTAAGTCTCGGTTGAACCCCTAGAATATAACGTCCTTGATTCTCAACAGGTGACACACGGACTTGTTTTTCAGTTCCATTTTCAGAGACTGTGACATCCAATACAGGTGCTGTCTTGTCCTTTGTCTCCGCCTCAACCGCCTGAATCAAATCTTGCCAGTTACTGATTTCGTGTGAACCGACTTTAGTGATTTGTGCCGTATTTTCAATACCGACCTTGGTTAATGCACTGTCGGGAAGAATACTGAAGTTATTCGTTTGCGTATCACGAACGCCACCTTGCATGAAAATCAAGATCCAAAAGACGATAACGCCCAAGATGAAGTTGTTCATAGGGCCTGCAAAATTAGTAATAAGCTTGCCCCAGACAGTCGCATTTGATACTGAACATCTAGTGGAGCGATCCGAACTTCTGTCCCATCAGCTTCTACAATAGTCGCATCATGGTCTACCGAAAAAGTTTTTTCCTCTTCCAAAACCAGACCTGTGATAAAGAGTTTATCCTCAAAATCAAACTGGGTTACCTGCATAGGAAGAGCCGTTTGGTCGACCTTCTTACCAGAAAGATTGATGCGCTTAACCTTGCCATCTTCAGCCAACGTCAAACTCACAGGAGTTCCTGTCTTAATCTCTGTAGCATCCTCGCTCCAACCTGCCATGCGGACATAACCACCAAGCGGTAGGAGGCGAATCGTGTAAGCAGTCCCGTCTTTTCCAATATGGGCAAAAATCTTTGGTCCCATACCAATGGCAAATTCACGAACCAGAATTCCAGACTTCTTAGCAAAGTAGAAATGGCCGAACTCGTGAACCACCACGATAATTCCAAAGACAAGGATAAAGGTTAATAATCCTAACATTTAATAATTGTTCACCTTTCCTTAAAATAAGCCAAAGAGGTGCATAATAGGGAAAACGGCTAACATAGAATCAAAGCGATCCAGCACTCCACCATGTCCTGGGATAAATTTACCCGAATCCTTGACTCCAAAATGGCGTTTTATGGCACTCTCAATCAAGTCACCCAATTGACCTGCAATACTAAAGAAAATAGCAAAGAGCGTCATTTTGTAAATGCCGTAAGAAAGGGCAACTGTACTATCCACTAACATAAAGATAAGAGTGACAAGCATGGCCGCGACAATTCCACCAAAGGCTCCCTCGATTGATTTGTTCGGAGAGACTCTCGGAGCCAATTTCTCTTACCGAAATTCATTCCTACCAAGTAGGCACCACTATCTGTTGCCCATACAATACAGAGGGCCAAAAGTGCTTTGTCCAAGCCTGCAATTCGAGCATCCACTAAAGCATTGAATCCAAAACCAACATAGAAACTCATGGCGATTGGATAGGCAGCATCTTCAATCGTGTAGTTTTTACTGAAGACAGTCGCGCCCAGCATGACAAAAATCACGACACTGTATGCGACAACATTCCCATCTACAGGCAAAAATGTCAAATAGTTTTCTAGGGGGATTGTCAGTGCGAAAGTCGCTAATAAGGTCAGCAACCCCTCAGGGGTCATAGTGTTTAACCCTTTCATCTGAAGCAACTCATGCACCCCTAGCATAGCTAGAAGTCCCATGGCAATCTGTAACCAAAGCCCACCAATCATCAAGAGCGGGATAAAGATTGCTAAGGCCAAAACGGCAAATATCGTTCTCTTTAATAAATCCTTTTTCATAACTTTTTCCTAAACTCCTCCAAATCGACGATTGCGGCGATTATACTCTGCAATAGCCTCTTTCAAAGCTTCCTCATCAAAGTCAGGCCACAAAACATCTGTGAAATAAAGTTCACTATAAGCAGCTTGCCAAGGCAAGAAATTGCTCAAGCGAAGCTCCCCACTCGTTCGAATGATTAAGTCCGGATCACGCAAGACCTTAGGCAAATGCCCTGTAAAGAGGTATTCCCCAATCAACTCTTCTGTAATATCGCCTGGATTCACCTTAGCATCCAAAACATCCTGTGCAATCAATTTGACCGCTTGTGTAATCTCAGCTCGTCCACCATAATTGAGGGCAAAGTTAAGAATCAAACCTGTATTTAACTTGGTCAGCTCCTCTGCCTTTTTCAAAGCATCAAAAGTTTGTTTAGGCAAGCGATCAGTTTCCCCAATCATTTGGATCTTCATATTCTTCTGATGCAATTCAGGGACATACTTATCATAAAATTCAACAGGCAAATTCATGATAAACTTGACTTCCTGGTCTGGCCGTGTCCAATTTTCAGTAGAGAAGGCATAAACAGTCATAGCCTTGACACCCATATCACTAGCAGCAATCGCTACCGTTCTCAAAGCATCCATCCCAGCCTTATGACCAAAGACACGTGGCTGCATCCGTTTTTTAGCCCAACGACCATTGCCATCCATGATAACTCCGATATGTGCTGGCACCACTGCTGGTGTTTCTGTTACTTTATCTTTTTTTAAAAATCCAAACATGATTGTATTCCTATTCAAAAATCTATCGTTTCATTATACCATATTTTTCGCTTTTCTTCTATCATCTTCTCTTATTCTAAGGCGGAATTCCCTATAGAACTTCTATCTTTCAAAACTAACAAGCCTTGCATTTCCCAAAGAAAGTTGATACAATAAAACATAAAGATTTTATCCTTGTTCAATCACAGGGGTTTTTTATTGAAAGGATCTTATCATGTCAAAAAAACTACAACGTAAAAAACAATTAAGAAACAGCCTTCGTCGTTCAGGTGCACTTTCAAACGCTGTAAACAAGGTTGTCGAAGAAACAAAAAAAGTTGTGAAGCATGCTGAAAAAGCTGCAAATGAGGCAGGAAAAGCAGTCTCTAAGCAAGTAGAAAAAGCTGTAGAAGCAACTAAAGAGCAAGCCCACAAGGTTACGACTTCTGTAGAGGATTTCGCAGCGAATCTAGGCGGACTTCCACTTGACCGTGCCAAAACTTTCTACGATGAAGGCATCAAGTCTGCTGCTGACTTCAAAAACTGGACAGAAAAAGAACTCCTTGCCTTGAAAGGAATCGGTCCAGCTACGATCAAGAAATTAAAGAAAACGGCATTAAGTTCAAGTAATTTTTCTTGTTCCTTGCATTTCCGTGAAAAACTTGTTAAAATAAAGCCATTAGAGGTGTTTTGGGTCCACATTTTACAGAAAGTGGCGGTGCTGAGAAGTCCACAAATGTGTCAAAACTGGTTGCTAATGGATGAAAATGAAATAAACAAAGTTGCGGGCTCTGCCCGAAATTGGGTGGTACCGCGGATTAAACATATTCGTCCCTGTCAGATTGATGGCAGGGGCGATTTTTTTGTAGAAAGCGAGAAAAAAAGGATGACCAGAGCAGAACTACCTGAACGAATCGAGACGGATCGTCTGGTCCTGCGAGTCCGTACCGTGGCGGATGCTGAGGATATCCATGCCTACGCTAGTTTGCCGGAGGTTGCCTACCCAGCAGGATTTCCGCCCGTCAAGACCTTGGAAGATGAGATTTATTACCTAGAACATATCCTTCATCAGCGCAATCAAAAGGATAATCTCCCAGCAGGTTACGGCATTGTGGTCAAGGGGACGGATACGATTATCGGCTCTGTCGACTTCAATCACCGCCATGAAGACGATGTACTGGAGATTGGCTATACCTTGCACCCAGACTATTGGGGTCGAGGATATGTTCCAGAAGCAGCGAGTGCCTTGATTGACCTAGGATTTAAAGAATTGGGTCTTCACAAGATAGAATTATCTTGCTTTGGCTCCAATGTCCAAAGTCAACGAGTTGCAGAGAAGCTTGGTTTCACTCTGGAAGCTCGCATAAGGGATCGAAAAGATGCCCAAGGCAACCGCTGTGACAGTCTGATATATGGCTTGCTGAAGAGTGAGTGGGAATGTTTAGTAATTAAAAGGAACTAATTATGGCAAAAAAAGAAGTAAATACTGATTTATGGGTTCATGAACTTTTGAAAGAAGCAGGAATTCGTGAAAATTTTGATGCACAGGGAAGTAATATTAGAGAGATTGATGAAGCTCTGAAAACTGCTTCGAAAAAAGGGACTGGAAATTCAGGTTTCCCAGAATACGTTGGAATTGTTAAAGATTTCTTAATCATTATTGAGGATAAACCTGGGTTATCAAAACATATCAATTATACAGATGATGACTTGATTGCTGATGATATTAAATCAAATACAGACTATGCAGTTAACGGAGCGGTCTTTTATGCAAAGCATTTAGCAGATAAGGTTAGTTATAAAAAAATTATTGCTATAGGCATTAGTGGTAATGAAAAAAAACACCGCATTACTCCTGTTTTTGTAAATGAACGTGGTGAGTATTTTGAACTTGCAGACATTGAAACTTTGATTTCCTTTTCAATAGATAATATTGATGAGTATTACGTAAAAGAGATCCTTCAAGAGGAAACTAATTTTGAAAAAGAAACAGCTGAAATTTTAAAAGATGCAGCAACTTTACATAATGATCTAAGAAATTACGGTAATATTGAGGAAAAGAATAAACCACTAATTGTTTCAGGGATCCTGTTAGCGTTGAGAGAAACGGAGCATGGAAATTTTTCACTGGAAAGTTTAACAGGAGATACTGTAAAAACAGATGGTTCAAAGATTTATGCTGCCATTAAAGCTAATCTTCAGCGTGCCAATGTATCTCCCGAAGTAAAAAAAGATAAACTACTTAGTCAGTTTGCTATCATCAGAGACGATGTAAAAATTAATGAGAAGAATGCTAATCTAGGTAAAACACCTGTCAAATACTTTACAGAATTTCTTTATAAAAGTATCTATCAAAGCTTAAGATATTACAATTCTGCCGAAGATTATCTTGGTCGTTTCTACGGGGAATTTATGTCATACTCTGGAGGAGACGGTCAGAACTTAGGTATTGTTTTAACACCAAAACATATAACACAACTTTTTTGTGATTTAGTTGATTTAAAGCCGACTGATAAGGTTTTTGATCCAACTTGTGGTACAGCAGGTTTTCTAATCGCCGCTATGCATGATATGTTAACAAAAGCAGAAAGTGATTCTCAACGTGACCATATTCGCAAACATCAGCTCTTCGGAATTGAGGAGCAATCTTATATGTTTACAATTGCTACGACGAATATGATATTACGTGGTGATGGAAAAAGCAACCTCGAAAACCAAGACTTCCTACGCCAAAATCCTAGCAAGCTTCAGCTAAAACAATGCAATGTTGGTATGATGAATCCGCCATATTCAATGGGTTCGACAGCCAATACCGAACTGTATGAAATCAACTTTACAGAACATCTGTTAAATTCTTTAGTCGAAGGTGCAAAGGCGGTTGTTATTGTGCCTCAGTCCACCTTTACAGGAAAGACCAAGTTTGAAAAAGAAACTAAACAAAATATTTTAAAACACCATACTTTAGAGGGTGTTATCACACTTAATAAGAATACCTTTTATGGCGTAGGAACAAACCCTTGTATTGCAGTATTCACAGCTGGTATACCGCATCGTCCGGAAAAAGAATGCAAATTTATCAACTTTGAAAATGATGGTTTTGAAGTCTCTAAACACATCGGCCTGGTTGAAACAGCTACAGCTAAGGATAAAAAACAACACTTGCTTGATGTCTGGTTTGATCGCACAGAAGCAGAAACTAAGTTCTGTGTTCAAACAACAATTGAAGCTGATGATGAATGGCTTCACTCTTTCTATTACTTTAATGATGAAATTCCTTCTGAGGAAGATTTTCAAAAGACCATTGCAGATTATCTAACTTTTGAAGTCAATATGATTACTCATGGACGAGGTTATCTTTTCGGAATAGAAGAGAAAGAGAATTACCAAGAAAGTACCGATATAGAGGAACTTCCTATGGTCGCGGAAAAAGGTGACAAGTATGAATGAAATTTCTAATTTTGTCCTTTATACGACGCCTAATGGTGATGTTAATTTAGATATTCTATTACAAGACGAAAATCTTTGGTTGACACAAAAAGGGATTTCTGAGTTGTTCGGAGTTTCTAAATCAACGGTTAGTCACCATTTATCAAATATTTATAGTGATGGCGAGTTAGAGAAGTTGGCAACTGTTCGAAAATTTCGAACAGTTCAAAAAGAGGGTACTCGATCGGTTCAGCGTGAATTGGAGTATTACAATCTTGATGCCATCATATCAGTTGGTTATCGCGTCAACTCAACAAAGGCAACACAATTTCGAATTTGGGCAACGAATACCTTAAAAGAATTTATTATTAAGGGGTTCGTACTTGATGATGAACGTCTTAAACAGGGACAAACAGTCTTTGGTCAGGATTACTTCCGTGAACTCTTAGAGCGAATTCGTTCCATCCGTGCAAGTGAACGCCGTATTTATCAGCAAATAACCGATATTTTTGCGGAATGCGCTATTGACTACGATAGAAATTCTGAAATTACCAAGAATTTCTATGCTATGGTGCAGAACAAGTTCCATTTTGCTATCACAGGTAATACCGCTGCTGAGATTATTTATCATAAGGCAGATGCTGATAAGAATCAAATGGGGCTAACGACCTGGAAGAATGCACCAGATGGAAGAGTACTGAAGTCGGATGTGACAGTTGCTAAATTATTTGCAAGAAACCGAAATCCGTCAACTAGAGCGTACCGTAACCTCTTACTTTGACTATATTGAAGGTTTGGTTGAGCGACGTAATACCTTTACCATGAAATCTTTGGCGAAAAGTATTGACCGCTTCCTTTCTTTTAATGAATATGACATTCTAGAAGGAAAAGGATCCATTTCTAAAAAACAGGCAGATGAGAAAGCCAGTCAAGAATATGAGAAATTCAACCGCACCCAGAAAATCGTATCAGATTTTGACAAGCAAATCAAAAAACTAATGGCAGGTGACAAAGATGAGTAAGTTAAAATTGACGGATGTTGAGTGGGGAGAGTTTAAGATAGGGAATGTTTTTGAAATAACTCGAGGTAAGCGCCACATTGAAAAAAACAGAAAAAAAGGGAGTATCCCATACTACTCAGCTAGTTCAGTAAATAATGGAGTAACTGATTTTATATCTAATCCACTGTTTGTGATGGGAAATAAAATTATTGTAACTACATTTTGCGATGCTTTCTATGCAGGAAACACCTTTACAGCTAGTGATGAAATAACTATTTTAGATAATAAATATCTCAATAAACATAATGGATTATTTATTTCAAATAGTATAATATCTAATAAGTCCAAATATGCTTTTGGGAGAAAAGCATTTACTGAGAGAATTAAAGAACAAATTATTATGCTCCCTATCAATTCCCAAGGTCAGCCTAACTGGCAGTTCATGGAAGATTACATCAAGCAGGAACAGAAACAACAAGCTCAGAAAATCATTGATTATTATGAGCATAAATTAGTTGAGTTAGCTGCTGATGTGATTGGGCTAGACAAGGTAGAATGGAAAACATTTCATTTCACTGAAGTTTTTCAAGAAATTCAAAGAGGAAAACGTCTGACCAAAGCCCATCAGGCAGACGGTCCTAAACCATATATTTCATCAACGGCTGAAAACAATGGTGTAGATGCCTTTATTGGAAATGAAACAGGAGTCAGAAAGTTTGAAGATGTTCTCACTCTTGCTAATAGCGGAAGTGTCGGATCTACTTTTTATCAGCAATTTGAATTTGTGGCTAGTGATCATGTAACAGCTTTAAAGTCTGAGAATGCAGACAAATATGCTTATCTATTTTTATCTACCGTTGTTAAACGCTTAGAAGAAAAATATTCTTTTAACAGAGAGATTAACGACACCCGTATAAAAAGAGAAAAAATCATTCTTCCAGCTGATAAAGAAGGTAACCCTAATTTCCAATATATGTCTGACTTTGTGAAAAAATTAGAACTTGATAAAGTCCAAGAAGTGCTAGAATATATATATATATATATATATCAGAATGATGACCATTCTTGAAGAAAAAGTTTGTGAAATTTCTTGGAAAGATTTCTGGATTGAGGATGTTTGTGAAATTAAATCGGGCATTCGTTTAACAAAAGCCAATCAAGAAATAGGATTGAGACCATTTGTAGGTGCTAGCGATAGCGATAATGGGGTTACAGCCTTTGTATCTAATAAAAATAAAAGTCTTGATGCAAATGTACTCGGTGTAAATTACAATGGTAGCGTCGTCGAGAATTTCTATCATCCCTACGAAGCTATTTTTTCTGATGATGTCAAACGATTGAAATGGAAAGACGAAATATACGGAAACAAATATACCTACCTTTTCTTGAAACAAATGATTTTGTCTCAAAAAATCAAGTATGCCTACGGTTATAAATTCAATGGCGAACGTATGAAACGTCAAAAGATCATGTTACCAGTTACTAACACTGGATTGCCAAATTATGACTATATGAAATCTTATCTGCAAAAACAAGAATTAGAACAAATTTTTAAGATATTGAACTACTTAAACAAGGAGAACACACATGTCTAAAGAACTTTCACCTAAATACAATCCAGCCGAGGTTGAGGCTGGTCGTTACCAAAAATGGCTTGATGCGGATGTTTTCAAGCCTTCAGGCGATCAAAAGGCTAAGCCTTATTCAATCGTCATTCCACCACCAAACGTAACTGGGAAACTTCACCTTGGTCACGCTTGGGATACGACTTTGCAAGATATCATCATCCGTCAAAAACGCATGCAAGGTTTTGATACGCTTTGGCTTCCAGGGATGGACCACGCGGGGATTGCGACTCAGGCTAAGGTTGAGGAGCGCTTGCGTGGTGAGGGCATCACGCGTTACGACCTGGGTCGTGAAAAATTCCTCGATAAGGTCTGGGAATGGAAAGACGAATATGCCACTACTATCAAGGAACAATGGGGCAAGATGGGGCTCTCTGTAGACTACTCTCGTGAGCGTTTCACTCTTGACGAAGGTTTGTCAAAAGCCGTTCGTAAGGTCTTTGTGGACCTATACAAGAAAGGTTGGATCTACCGTGGTGAGTTTATCATCAACTGGGACCCAGAAGCTCGCACAGCACTGTCTGATATCGAAGTTATCCACAAGGATGTCGAAGGCGCCTTCTACCACATGAACTACATGCTAGAAGATGGTTCACGCGCCCTTGAAGTTGCGACAACTCGTCCTGAGACCATGTTTGGGGACGTTGCGGTTGCGGTCAATCCAGAAGACCCACGCTACAAGGACTTGATCGGTAAAAACGTCGTCCTTCCAATCGCTAACAAACTGATCCCAATCGTTGGAGACGAGCACGCAGATCCTGAGTTTGGTACTGGTGTCGTGAAAATCACACCTGCCCACGATCCAAACGACTTCTTGGTTGGTCAACGCCACAACTTACCACAAGTTAACGTTATGAACGACGACGGAACCATGAACGAGCTTGCCTTCGAATTTGCAGGCATGGACCGCTTTGAAGCTCGTAAGGCAGTCGTTGCTAAGTTAGAAGAAATCGGTGCCCTCGTCAAAATTGAAAAACGTGTCCACAGTGTTGGTCACTCAGAACGTACAGGTGTTGTAGTTGAGCCACGCTTGTCTACGCAATGGTTCGTCAAGATGGACCAATTGGCTAAGAATGCCATTGCCAACCAAGATACAGAAGACAAGGTTGAATTCTACCCACCTCGTTTCAACGATACCTTCCTCCAATGGATGGAAAACGTCCACGACTGGGTTATCTCACGTCAGCTCTGGTGGGGTCACCAAATCCCTGCTTGGTACAATGCTGAGGGTGAAATGTACGTCGGTGAAGAAGCTCCAGAAGGTGACGGATGGACTCAGGACGAAGACGTCTTGGATACTTGGTTCAGTTCTGCCCTTTGGCCATTCTCAACCATGGGCTGGCCTGATGTCGACTCAGAAGACTTCAAACGTTACTTCCCAACTTCAACCTTGGTTACAGGTTACGACATCATCTTCTTCTGGGTATCTCGTATGATCTTCCAATCCTTGGAATTCACGGGTCGTCAGCCATTCCAGAACGTACTTATCCACGGTCTTATCCGTGACGAGCAAGGACGCAAGATGTCTAAGTCTCTCGGTAACGGGATTGACCCGATGGATGTCATCGAGAAATACGGTGCCGATGCCCTTCGTTGGTTCCTTTCAAACGGTTCTGCACCAGGTCAAGACGTGCGCTTCTCTTATGAGAAAATGGATGCTTCATGGAACTTCATTAATAAAATCTGGAACATCTCTCGCTACATCCTCATGAACAATGAAGGCTTGACCCTTGAGCAAGCAACTGCCAATGTGGAAAAAGTGGTGAAGAAGGAAGCTGGAAATGTCACTGACCGCTGGATCCTCCACAACCTTAATGAAACTATCGGCAAAGTCACTGAAAACTTTGATAAGTTTGAATTTGGTGTGGCTGGACACATCCTCTACAACTTCATCTGGGATGAGTTTGCGGACTGGTACGTTGAGTTGACTAAGGAAGTCCTTTACAGCGATAACGAAGAAGAGAAAGTCATCACACGTTCTGTTCTCCTTTATACGTTGGACAAGATCCTTCGTCTCCTCCACCCAATTATGCCATTCGTGACAGAGGAAATCTTTGGACAAATCTCAGAAGGCTCTATCGTTACAGCAGCATACCCAACTGTCAACCCAGACTTTGAAGACCTTGCGGCCCACACTGGTGTGGAAAGTCTCAAAGATTTGATCCGTGCCGTTCGGAATGCGCGTGCGGAAGTAAATGTTGCTCCAAGCAAGCCGATCACCATTCTCGTGAAGACAAGCGATAGCGACTTGGAAGCCTTCTTTAACAGCAATGTCAACTACATCAAACGCTTCACAAATCCAGAACACTTGGAGATCGCTTCAACCATTCCTGCACCTGAAATCGCAATGTCAAGCGTCATCACAGGAGCAGAAATCTACTTGCCTCTCGCAGACCTCCTCAATGTCGAAGAAGAACTCGCTCGTCTCGACAAGGAACTGGCAAAATGGCAAAAAGAGCTGGATATGGTTGGTAAGAAGCTCTCTAACGAACGCTTCGTAGCCAATGCCAAACCAGAAGTCGTCCAAAAAGAACGCGACAAACAAGCCGACTACCAAGCTAAATACGACGCGACCGTCGCACGTATCGATGAGATGAAGAAACTGGTGAAATAAACATAGAAAAAAATCTCTTAGATTCATTTCTAAGAGATTTTTTCTTACTTCTCTCCCCCTCACAACCAGCCTTCTTCTTCGGCAGTTTTGGCTGCTTCGGTTCGGTTGCTTGCGCCTAGTTTGGAGAGGATATTGGTCATGTAATTACGGACGGTGCCGTTTGAGAGGTAGAGCTTGTCCGCAATTTCTTGGTTGGACAGCCCCTGTGCTACTCCATGCAAAACAGCGACTTCCTGCTCGGTCAAGGGATTGGGATGGGTCATCATGACCTCCATTAATTCTGGAGAATATTCCTTTCGTCCTTCTAGCACCGTATGCAGGGTTTGCATAAGTTCGGCGATGCTCCGCTCCTTCAAGACATAGGCGTCGACTCCTGCTTTGACCGCTCGTTCAAAAGTAGCCTGGGCGTTTAAAGGTCGTAACGATAACAACCTTGATTTCAGGAATTTCTTGTTTGATCCATTCGAGAGCTTCTAGTCCTGTCTTGACTGGCATTTCGACGTCAAGGATAGCTATATCCACCGCTTCTTTCTCCAAAATTTGGATGGCTTCAGCTCCATTTTTCGCCTCCAGGACAGTCTCCACATCTGGTTGAAAGCTCAAGAGTTGGCACATGGCATCTCTAAGCATACTTTGATCTTCTGCGACTAATACTTTCATCTACTTTCTCTCCTTATAAGGCAGATGCACGCGCACCTCTGTGGGATCTTTCAAACTGACCAGCTCTACTTGACCTGAGAAGGCTGAGGCACGATCTCGGACTGTGTGAAGTTCATTTCCTTTTACAGTTGCAAATCCTTTCCCGTCATCTCTAACTGTCAATAGCAATTCCTGGTCTGTGCGTTCCAGTTTTAGATAGGCTTTTTCAGCTCTGGCATGCTTGATGATATTGGTCGCAAGTTCTAACAAAACCATAGCAGCCGTCGACTCTACATCCTGGGTCAAACTAGCCTTGTCCAATTGATTGTCAACCTCAACCTCAATGCCAGCAATTTCTAGCATTTTTTTGACAGTTTCAAGTTCTGACGCTAAGGTCCGTGATTTCAGATTTTCCACGATGGTTCGCACTTCATTCATGGAATCCTTGCTTATCTGGTGAATTTCTTTTAATTCCTTTTCCACCTGTGGATAAGCCTCCATCTGAAACAGCTGCAAGGCTAAATCTGTCTTGACACTCAGCATAGCAAAGGTATGTCCCAAACTATCATGCAAATCCTGGCCGATACGACTACGTTCATTTTCAGCTAGCAATAGATTTATCTGGGCATTTTGCTTGGCCTGCGCTTCTTTCAAATCCTCCACAATCCGAATCCGAACCAAACCAAAAGTCATCAAATCGACAAAAGCAAGAATTACAAGTAGATAGAATAGAAACCCAACTTCGATTCTCTGAATAATCAACAGTTGCCCCACAACAAGCACTTGAGCAAGGAGAAAAGTCCGGACATGTAAAGAATTAAAACTACGTACGCCAAAATGATAAATTAAGAGATTGGAAAGAAAAAAGAAGAACCAGATATAGTTCACAGCAACAAAGGCGGTATTTCCAGCAACATAGACCAGCATGATCCCCCAGAAAATCCAGGATAGACGAAGGCTCTTAGTTGTTAAAACACCCAAATACGCCACTACAAATAGAATATCAATCAATAAATGCCAGACAGCAAGTTCCCCAATCACTACAGGAAGGATGGGAAAAACCATAAAAATCAAACTGGCCCAATACATATAGTCTATGCTCTTCAGTCTTTCAAGCATTAAGAATTCTCCTTATGACCTTGAAGGTAAATGGTCAAACCAAACAAAACTGCTGAAAAAACAAGTAGATAAACTGTGGCTGATAGATTGAGGCCACCCTCATTTAAGAAAGTCTTGATCAATTCCATCAACTGATAGCTTGGTAGACGCTTCCCGATTGCTTGCATCCAGTCTGGAAATAAAGAGACGGGCATCCAGAGTCCGCCTAAAACAGCCAAGCCAAAGTAAAGAAGATTGCCCACGACAGACATCAGCTGACTAGTTGGTAAGAGAGTCAAGGTCAATCCAAGGGCTACAAAAGCTACACTTCCAACTATCAGCAAAAGCGCAGCCCCAATCCAGTTTCCAAGAGACATATCCACACCTCTTACAAAATGCCCAACTGAGAAAACAACCAGAATTGAGACCAAATAATCAACCATCATACTTGTTATCTTTGATAGATAATATTCTACCATATTTACAGGGCTATGACGTAATATTTTCTGCCAGTTGTTGATCTTGTCGGTATGTAAGACGACTGGGAATGAAAAGATAGCGGTCGACATCATGGAAAAGGCTGTCATGGAGATGAGGTAGTCGCGCATAAAATTAGCCGGTCCACCTGGTGTGTCCTGGTACATACCTGAAAAGAATAAATAGAAGGCCGTCGGCATTCCTACTGATAATAAATAATAGACTAGTTGCCGTTTGGTCAATAGAAATTCTATCTTGTTTAGTGCGATCCATCGTTTCATCTTAGTCATCTCCCTTCTGTGTTTCTTCAAAGATTGTATCTAGCAAACTACGGTTATTGACTTCAATTTCTTGAATCCTACAGCCTACCTGTACTAACAGTTCCCAGAAAGCATCCGCTTCACGTGTGACTACTTGCAGGGCATTTTGTTTTTGTGACCAGTTTTCAACCAAGTTAGACTGCTCAACGACTTTCTTGTAAGACAAAGGAAGGATAAAATGCTTTTCAATCTCCTCACTACGCATGGCTAGAGGCGTCGTATCACGAATCAACTCTCCCTTATTCAAGACCAAAATCCGGTCAGCAGTGTGTTCTACCTCTTCGATATAATGGGACGAATAGAGAATGGTGACGCCCTGCGCTTTTAGGTCCTGAACAATTTCCCAAAAACGTTGACGGGTAGAGGTATCCATGGCAGCAGTTGGCTCATCTAAAAAGACAAGCTTTGGTCGACCAATCAAGGTCAAAACAAAAGAGAAGAGACGCTTTTGCCCACCTGACAATTTTTCTGCGAATTGCTCTTTTTGTTGCTGGTCAAACTGCAATAGTTGGTCAATTTCCTGGTTACTCAAGGGATTTGGATAAATGCTTTGAAAGAAAGCAATCAACTCTTTTACCTTTAATTTCTGAACAATCACATTTTCTTGAGGAAGGTAAGCTCGACTATAGTCTAACTTGGAACTCGTCACTGGCAATCCTTGGATAGATATTTGTCCACTAGTAACCAGCTTATCTCCCAATAAACAGTCCAGCAGTGTGGTCTTCCCCGCACCATTTGGACCAATCAAAGCGACACATTCGCCTTCAGCTACCTCAAAGGCAATATCCTTCAAAATAACTTTGCCCTTGATGGTTTTATTTAGGCTTTCTACCTTAATCATATTCATGATATTCTCCTTTCAGCCACTCCTTACCCATCGGAAAGGCGATAAAAATCATAAATCCTAATCCCCATGCTCCACGGATGAATTGGTGAAGGAAGGCTTGATCAAACCAACCTGTAAACATTTCTAACAACCATACCACTAGTGACAATCCAATAAAAAGATAGAGAATCGCTTTTTTCATTTTTCAAACTCCTTTTTCACATCTGAGACTAATTTCAAACCTTCTCGAATCACCCAAGACATGATTCCAAAACCTGCAAATAACTCCCAAGGAAAATGATAGAAGCCTTCATCCAATCCAGAAAACATGAGATAGGTCATGACTCCTGCTGCTATTAAACTCATTGCGACAATTACTTTATGTTTCATTTTTTCTTCCTCCATTTGATACATCTAGTATATCTCTTTGAGGTTATTGCCACTAGAAGCTTCTGTCATAAGGAGATATGACAAATGTCACAAAAAATTCAATCAGCTACGGAAATAGAATTCTCTGCAAATCAAAAAGAGGTCGGGAAAATCCCAACCTCTTTTTTTATTCTTCTTTAAATCCTTGTAATTTTAATGCAGCGATTAGTGTATTAGGCTTTTTAAAGTCTTCTATACTATCCGCAAGTGGTTTAAAGAAATATGTATTTTTTACTTTATTCAAGTCTGCTTTTTCAAGATCGAGTTCCATAACGACTCTCATCTTTTTGTCCTCGGTGATAAAATATTCTACATTAACACCAGGCTCGTCCTTGATTTCAAGATACTCTGGACTATCTTCCATAGCTTCACGGAAGATTGTTTGGAATTCTTCTGGAGTAACTCCAGCAGGAATCTCCTCATTTATTTTCCCAAGCATATCCATCTTGAAGTTTTTAACAACATCCGTATAAACAAAGGTCATGGTGACATCAAATTCATCCATTTTCCCTTTAAGGACTTTTGTTTTTTCTTCTTTTGCTTGATTGGTTGTCGTTTGACTTGTAGCCGGATCACTCGCTTTACTCTTGTCACTTGAGCGGTGAGGTAACAACTTACTGCAACCTGCAAGTAGAGTTACCGAAATAAGTGTTAATCCTAAAATCTTCTTCAATTTGAATCTCCTATTCCACACTGAAAAGATATGGATAAACCGGTTGTTGACCTTGGTGAATTTCGACTTCGACATCTTCGAATTCTTCTGCGATTTCTTGAGCAATTTCATTTGCCAATTCTTCGCTTCCGTCTTCTCCGACATAGAAAGTTACGATTTCACTGTCTTCGTCCAACATGTGTTTCAAGGTTTCAGTCAAGGTTTGGTGCATATCAGGATTTGATACGAGAATCTTACCATCCACCATACCAAGATTGTCATTTTCATGGATTTCCAAGCCATCGATAGTCGTGTCACGAACAGCTGTTGTTACGCTACCGCTGACAACATCGCCAAGAGCCGCAGTCATGCGTTCTTTGTTTTCTTCGATAGACTTGCTTGGATCAAAGGCTAGAAGACTAGTCAATCCTTGAGGAATTGTACGAGCTTCTACTACAACAGCTGGTTGTTCCAATACTTCAGCTGCAGATTGAGCTGCCATGAAGATATTTTTGTTGTTTGGCAAGAAGATGATGTTACGAGCATTGACCTTCTCAACGGCCTTAACAAAGTCTTCTGTAGAAGGGTTCATGGTTTGTCCACCCTCGATGACATAGTCCACACCTTGAGCACGGAAGATATCTGCCAATCCTTGTCCAGCTACTACTGCGATAAGGGCATATTCTTTTTCTTCAGCTGGTTTGCTGACTTGAGCTTCTTTTTCCACTTGCGCTTCGTGTTGGTTACGCATGTTATCGACTTTAACCTTAACCAAACTACCATATTTGAGACCTTCTTGCATCACAAGTCCTGGATCTTCTGTATGGACGTGAACTTTAACGATTTCATCGTCATTGACAACAAGCAATGAATCTCCAAGGTTGTTCAAGTAGTTACGGAATTCTTCGTAGTCAAACTCTTTAGCATACGTTGGACCTTGTTTTAGGGCAACCATGATCTCCGTACAGTAACCAAAGGTAATGTCTTCTGTTGCCACATGTCCAGCTACAGACTTGTGGTGTTCTGCATTGATCATCTCACCCATATTAGCTGGAGTAGCAACAAAGTCTTCAGACGCACTGTATTCACCAGTAAGAGCTGAAAGGAATCCTTCATAGATGAAGACCAAACCTTGACCACCTGAGTCCACAACTCCAACTTCCTTCAATACTGGAAGCATTTCCGGAGTTTTAGCAAGGGCTGCTTTAGCTCCTTCCAAGGCTGCACGCATAACCTCAACTGCGTCATCTGTCTGCTCAGCTTTTTTCTTAGCACCGATAGCAGCACCACGTGATACGGTCAAGATTGTTCCTTCAACAGGCTTCATAACAGCCTTGTAGGCAACCTCAACACCTGATTGGAAGGCAAGAGCTAGGTCTTTTCCTGTTAGTTCTTCTTTTGTCTTGATGGCTTGTGAAAATCCGCGGAAAAGCTGAGAAGTGATAACTCCTGAGTTCCCACGCGCACCCATCAAAAGACCTTTAGCCAAGATACTTGCAGCCTCACCAACAGTTGAAGCTGGTTTGTCTGCTACTTCTTTAGCACCATTTTCGATCGTCATTCCCATGTTTGTTCCTGTATCTCCGTCTGGAACTGGGAAGACGTTCAATGAATTGACATATTCGGCTTGCTTGTTCAAACGAGTTGAAGCAGCCTGTACCATTTCTTGAAATAAGCTTGTAGTAATATTTGACACGATTATTCTCCTACAACTTTGATATTTTGAATGTAGACATTCACAGTTTGAGCAGTGATCCCAAGTTGGTTCTCTAGGCTAAAGCGAACACGTTCTTGGATGTTTTTTGAAACTTCACTGATTTTTGTACCGTAGCTCAATACAGTATATACATCAACTGCAATACTACCGTCTTCAGCTGCTTTAACGACTACACCTTTTGAATAATTTTCCTTACCAAGAAGGGCTTGGAAATTATCTTTGAGGGCATTTTTACTAGCCATACCGACTACACCAAAAATTTCAGTTGCTGCACCACCTACGACAGTAGCGATTACATCATCTGTCAGTTCGACTTGACCATCTTTTGTATTAATTTTTACAGTCATTTTTTTTACCTCAAATAGTTGATACTCTATTTTATCATATTTCAGCCCAACTGTAAAAGCAGAATGATGTATCATCGGATATTTGCTTGATTTTTCAAATGATTTCAGCTGTCGAGTAAAACAAAAAAGACCCTGTAGGTCTTTTCATGTTTATTAAACGCGTTCTACTTTTCCTGATTTCAAAGCACGAGCTGAAGCCCAAACTTTTTTAGGTTTACCATCGATAAGAACAGTAACTTTTTGAAGGTTTGGTTTTACGGCACGTTTAGTTTGGTTCATCGCGTGTGAACGGTTGTTTCCTGATACAGTCTTACGACCTGTAAAGTAACATACTTTAGCCATTGTGTTTTCCTCCTATTAGATCTAATATAGCGGATGTGCTAGCACCACATACCGTACTATGTTATCACACTTTCTTATTTTTGGCAAGGGAATTGGAAGACTTTTTTTATTTGACGTAGACAACTTCTAATTTACCAAAAGCTACCTCTCCACGGATAATCAAGGTTTTGCTGGTTGGGGCTACAGGAGCATCTGCCTTAGCTACTCCACAAGAAGTCTCCACCTTCAGGTCCACTCTCCAGTGTTGGGGCACATAGATAACTGCATTCCCTAAACTAACTTCTACCTTCAAGGTTGCACTATCGCCTAACATCTCTGCATTGTCATAATAAATCTTAGCATTTCCACAGCTAACTTCAAACTGGTCTTCTACCAAGTCTTGGTCCTGTTTGTAAAAAGTTCCACTACCAAAGGAAACTTCCTTTTCTGTTAGAATGGTCTTTTCAGCGTCATACCACCATTTTTTTCTCGTTCCATGTTTTTGTTCGAATTAGTCAGCATGCCAACTCCGAGAACGATTAGCACTCCCGCCCAGAACAGTGATTGATTGGGAATCGGTAAAATGTCATAAAAAAATGATTAGCAATCATGAGGGGCCACTAGGGCTGTAAAGGAGGCTGAAGTGAAATGACGACGAAGGATTGCCTCAACTGATTGATAGGCAAAAAAATCCAATACCAATCAAAGGCCAAATCTGCCCTCCAAATGAAGGGATTCCAAAATTTCCCTGTAACAATACTAAAGCTGCCAATACTAGCAACACAATACCAAATGCTTTCTTTTTCATGTTCTTACCTCATGTTTCTTAGATTTTCTTTTAGGAGGGATTGGTAGTGTCGTGACACGTGAACCTCCTTGTGGGTTTGATAAAAGGAAATAGTGCCTGTCCCTGAGAAGGACTTGTCCACCGAGTAGACCTGACGGATATTGGCAATGGTCGACTTAGAAACCCGACTGAAATAACGTGGCAGGATGGACTCTAGTTCATAGAGCTTGAGTCTCACCTCGTAGGCCTCTTTCTGGGTATGGGCGTAAATCTTGCTACCTTCCGTCTCAAAGAAGAGGATTTCTGCCAAGTCTAAGTAATACTCACCCGTCCCCTTATAAAAGATCAACCTAGGAGCCTTGGTTTCTTGCAAGAGTCGTTGCAAATCGGCTATTTCATCTGTCAGGGCTGCAGCCTTGATGACAATCTCTGTCTCAGTTAATTCACTATCAATCTCGATTCGTAACTTCATCCTATCTCCTTTCTGCATCTACTATACCAAAGCCCAGAAGACTTTACAAGGGCAAAAAAGCAAGTGGTCACTTTTGACCCGTAAGTGGTTACGAGGCCAAGCCCACTTGCTTTGCTTTTTAGAAAATAAAGAAAAGAATTCCCAAGAGGAGACCACAGGCGTAGCCAACTAGAACATCCTTAGGATAATGAACACCACCCAAGACCCGCACAAGACCGAGAAGAGCTGATAAGACCAACAAAACCACCCCCACAGGAAGATTTGCATGCAGGCAAGCCATGGAAATGATGGTTGCCGAAAAAACATGGCGGCTAGGCATTGAATTGCCAGAACTGTCCTTGTCTAGTAGCGGGACAATTTCCCAAGCTTCATAAGGTCGAGGTTGATTGATCCACTTACGAACTAGCGTCAATAGGACAAAGCCTAAAGCTGGAACTAAAATATAGGCAGAAAGTTCTTTCCCAACCCCTTTACTTACAAAGTTTGTTCCCAACAAGGTCAAGTAAGCTAAGGGCATCAGAACTGTCATCATGCGATTAAAGACTCGCATCAGTTGCAATAGTTGTGGATATCGAATGAGACTTGATTTCCTCTTCTCGTACCACTCTTGATAGTTTTTCATGTCTATTTCTCATACTTTTCTAGGACCTGCTGGGCTGTTTTTCCCTTGGCAAGCCAGTCCACTAATTTGTCCAGACGACGGATTTCCTGCATCAGAGGGTCCTCAATTTCCTCAATACGAATCCCACAAATCTTACCTGTAATCGCAATCCGTTCAGGTACATAAGACGGTGCCTGGCGAAAAAAATCTCCATAAGTAAGGTCCCTATCCAGACAAGCAAGGATGTCACTCACTTCATAACCTGTCAGCCAACTGGTCACTTGGTGAACGGACTCTGCCCTTCCACCCTTTCGTTCGACCTTTGCGACCAAGGCTGGATAGACCGCAGAAAATTTCATATTGTATAATTTCTGACTCATACATTCCTCTTTCTATTATACCAGTATAAAGAAGAAAAAGAAGGCCGTCAAGCCTTCTTTGGTTTTATTCTTCTACTTCATCTTCTGTAAATTGACTATTGTAGAGGTCAGCATAGAAACCACCTTGAGCCATAAGTTCCTCATGATTGCCTTGCTCGATGATATTTCCATCTTTCATGACAAGAATCAAATCAGCATTACGGATAGTTGACAAGCGATGGGCAATGACAAAGGACGTACGTCCCTCCATCAAACGGTCCATGGCTTTCTGAATCAACTCCTCTGTACGTGTGTCGACTGAAGATGTCGCTTCATCAAGAATCAAGAGCGGAGCATCTTTGAGAAGGGCACGAGCGATGGTCAAGAGCTGTTTCTGTCCGACTGACAAGGTCACCGTATCATCCAAGACTGTATCGTATCCATCAGGCAAGGTTGTGATAAAGTGGTGGATTCCTACTGCTTTGCTGCTTCAATCATTCGTTCATCACTAATCCCTGTTTGGTTGTATATGAGATTATCTCGAATGGTTCCTTCAAAGAGCCAAGTATCCTGTAAAACCATTGAAAAGGCATCGTGTACTTCTGAACGTTTCATAGACTTGGTATCCACACCATCAATGCGAATGCTTCCCTTATCAATCTCATAGAACTTCATCAAGAGATTAACAATGGTCGTCTTCCCAGCTCCAGTCGGCCCAACAATAGCAACCTTTTGACCTGCATGAGCTGTCGCTGAAAAGTCGTGAATGATCGTTTTTTCAGGAGTATAGCCAAAGGCAACTCGGTCAAAGACCACTTGACCCTTCATGTCGGTTAATTGTCTTTCCTTATGAGATTCGTCTTCCATCTCAGCTTCACTTAGAAATTCAAAGACACGGGTCATAGCTGCACTGGCTTGTTGTAAGCTAGTAATCCCTTGGGCAATCTGTGATAAGGGTTGAGAGAAGGTACGAACATAAACCATGAAGGCTACAATGATACCAATACTGATATGTCCTTCAAGAGCTAGAACTGCACCGACGATGATCACCAAAACATAGCTAAAGTTCCCAACAAAGATCATTGCTGGCATCATGATTCCAGAAATAAATTGAGATTTCCAGATGCTTTCATGTAGATCTTGGTTCAAGCCTGCGAATGTTTCTTTAGTGGTATCCACAGCGTTATAGCCGGTCACCACATTGTGGCCTGAGTACATTTCTTCCACATAACCATTGACAGCTGCTAGGTTGTTTTGTTGGGCTTTAAAATAACCTTGTGACTTAGCCATAATGACTGAGACAGCTGCAAAACCTACAAGTGTTGAAACAACTGTTACCAATGCCAAAATCCAGTTCATGCCAAACATGGTAATCAAAACAGCAATCAGCAAGAAGCTAGCTGAGAGAACTGTTCCCAGACTTTGGTTGAGGGACTGAGCTGCCGTATCGACGTCATTGGTTACACGAGAAAGGGTGTCCCCTTGAGAATGACGGTCAAAATAAGCAAGTGGCAGACGGTTAATTTTTTCAGCGATAGCTGTCCGCAAACGTTTTGAAAAATGTTGGATACTCGTTGAAAAGATATAGGCTTGTGTATAGTTGAGAATGGCACCAAGCACATACAAAACAGCTAAAAAGCTGGCGATGCTTGTTACAGCCCCTAAATCGATTTCTGTAGCCAAACCGTCTGAAATCAAGTTGGTGATTTCCTTAATCTTAGTTGGTCCATAAACAGTGATAACACTTGAACATACAGCAGCCACAACTGCAACTAGTAGAGGAAGTTGGAGACCTGCTAGAAAGGTTTGTATTGTTTCCATAAGGACATTTTCTTATTTTCCATGTTCCAATTCCTCCTTCGATAGTTGTGAATAGGCAATTTCTTGGTAAACTTCGTTGGTTGCAAGAAGTTCTTTATGAGTGCCTTGTCCCACGACTTTACCCTGATCTAAGACTAAGATTAAGTCTGCATCCATGATGGTTGAGATACGTTGGGCAACGATCAACTTGGTCATAGATTGGGTTTTTTCAGCTAGTTCTTGGCGCAAGATACGGTCAGTCTTGTAGTCCAAGGCTGAGAATGAATCATCAAAAATGAGAATTTCAGGCTTACGAGCCAAGGCACGCGCAATGGCCAAACGTTGTCTTTGACCTCCTGAGAAGTTAGTCCCACCTTGAGCCACTTCTGAGTTTAGACCTGCTTCCTTATCTTCGATAAAGTTTTTAGACTGAGCCAACTCAAGAGCTTGCCACATAGCCGTCTCACTTAGTGGCGTTTCTTGACTCTTACCAAAGTCGAGATTGCCCTTGACATCTCCTGAGAAGAGGACTGCTTTTTGAGGAATATAGCCAACTTTATTCCGCAAATCTTCTAAGTCGTAATCTTGCACATTAACACCGTCGACTAGGATTTCTCCATCTGTAACATCGTAAAAACGAGGCAAAAGGTTAACCAACGTAGATTTCCCTGAACCAGTTGAACCAATAAAGGCAACGGTTTGCCCGGCTTCTGCCTTGAAGCTGACATGTTCCACAACTGCTTCTGAGTTTTTAGAGTAGCGGAAGGTTACATCGCGGTATTCCACTTGACCTTTCACAGAAGAATCTGCAGTTTGAGCTTGACTAGGATTTTCAATAGAGGAATAAAGGTCTAGCACTTGATTGATACGCCCTGCAGAAACCAAGGTACGTGGAAGAACGATAAAGAGTGCCCCCATGAGTAAGAAGCCCATCACAACCTGCATAGCATAAGACATGAAGACCACCATATCACTAAAGAGTGGAAGACGATCTGTCAAACTAGCATCGTTGATGAGATAGGCACCAATCCAATAAATAGCCAAGGTCAAACCACTGGAAATTGCCATCATAATAGGATTCATAATAGCCATCAAACGGTTGACAAAGAGATTGAGTCGTGTCACCTCATCATTGGCTTCTTCAAATTTCTTATCTTGGTAATCCTCCGCATTGTATGCACGAACCACTCGAATCCCTGTCAAACTTTCACGAGTAATGCTATTGAGTTTATCTGTCAATTTCTGGATGACAGATTGTTTGGAAAGGCTAGAGTCATGAGAACAGTTGTCATCAAGATATTGACGATAACAGCCACCACTACTGCCCAGATCCAGTATTCTGACTTGCCAAGGATTTTCCCAATAGCCCAAAGCGCCATGATGGGTCCACGAGTGACAACCTGGAGTCCCATGGTAAAGAGCATCTGAATCTGCGTAACATCATTGGTCGTCCGAGTCAAAAGGCTGGGGATTGAAAAACGTTTAATCTCTGTCTGAGAGTAATCCAAAACACGATTAAAAATATCACTTCGTAAGTGAGTTGTGTAAGATGCCGCAACCCGAGAAGCGAAGAATCCAACTGTTACGGATGATAGAAAGGCCAAAAGTGACAAGCCCATCATCTTAATAGCTGGTGACCAAAGGTCTCCCAACTCCGTGCCTGAAGTTCCAAGTAATTTTGTTATTTCTGAAATATAAGTCGGTACTTCTAACTCGAGATATACCGAGCAACAGGTAAAGAGAACAGTCAAGAGAATCATGCCCCACTCTTTTCCTGTAATACGCTTAGCGAGTTTCTTCATGATTCCCTCCTATTTTTTCTACATTAGCCTGTAGTTGCCCAAGAACTTCTTCAAAAATAGCGAGCTTCTCTTCAGAAATACCCTCCAGTAAACTACGGTCAATTCGATCAAAGAATGATTTAACTTGCTTCATCTGAGAGCGTGATTTTTCGGTCAAATGAACAAATTTCGCCCGTTTATCACTTGGATTCGCCTCCAATTCCACCAAACCATTTTGTACCATACGCTTGACTAAATTACTAGCAACTGACTTGGTAATCTTGAGTTCTTGTTCAATATCCTTGATGAGCGTCAGTTCTTGTTCATGTTCACGGTGATCTAAAAAACGAAGAACCTGCCCTTGCGGTCCACCCATAAATTCAATACCACAACGCTTGGCTTCCTTTTGCACCATGAGGTGTATCTGGTGCCCAAAACGTTTAAAGACCAACATTGGTTTATCCATGCTTTCTCCCTTCTAACTAAAAATAGTTCTCTTGAGAACTATTAAGTTTTCATGAGAACTATTTTATCATTTTGAAAAAAGATGTCAAGGAAAAAGTTTCTATGAGAACTATTTGAGTTAAAATTGACATCAGCTCTTATTTCATCTATAATAAACACTATCTCACAGCTATAAGAATACAGCCTGTTTAGAAACGAGAAAATCACAAATGAAACAAAAAGAAGAGAAAATCTTAGGAATCTTCGCGATTATCTTTGGAGCTCTGGCGCTTCTTGGGTCTTGGCTACCAATCATTAGTATTCTAGCCTTTTTCTTTGCCATTATTGCTATAGCCCTAGGCATTTTTGGTATCGGCCTTAATCTCAAAAATCGTAAAATATTGGCTATTATCGGAACAAGCCTAGGTATTCTATCCATTTTTCTTGTCTTAATGACGCAAGTATTACCTTCTGGTGTCTTCACTGACTTGGCTAAAAATTTTCAACACCCATACAGAAGTCTAACCTCTTTAACCGAAGATGAGGAATTGGGAAAAGTACCAGATTATAAATCAGACGAAGATAAGAACGACGAGGATATCAAAGATACCGATGCCTTCTCTTGGACTCAGGAGCAATTCGATGCTTTGATAGAAGGGGATACCACAAATAGAGGAAAAGGTGGCTCCAACTACAAAGATATTATCAGCAAGCATGGACTACCAGATTCTGAAATTGAGTCAACCTCAGGTAACTACAACATCAAGAGAATCACCTATCTATCCCTCGGTTCAAACACCAAGACAGTCGTACTCACTTTCGCAAAGCAGGAAAACGGCCAGTTTCTTCTCATCCATAAATTTTCAATCGGCTTAGATCAAGAGCAACAAAAAAACTCAGATATGACTATTTAAATATAAAATAAAAAAACGAACAGCATCAAAACTGTTCGCTTTTTTATTAAAATCCATCTACATTGGTATAGATTTTTTGAACGTCCTCATCATCTTCGAGAACACTGTAAAGTTTTTCAAATGTTTCCAAATCTTCACCTGACAACTCAACTTCTGATTGAGGAATCATTTCTAATTCTGTCACTTGGAATTCTTCGATACCAGACTCACGCAAAGCAACGATAGCCTTGTGAAGGTCAGTTGGAGCTGTATAAACAGTGATTGTTCCTTCTTCTGCTTCTACATCATCTACATCGACATCTGCTTCAAGCAAGAGTTCAAAGATAGCATCCGCATCGTCACCTGCAAATACGATAACACCCTTATTGTCAAAGAGGTAGGATACTGAACCTGAAGCTCCCATGTTTCCGCCATTTTTACCAAAGGCAGCACGAACATTGGCAGCTGTACGGTTAACGTTTGAAGTCAAGGTATCAACGATCAACATAGAACCATTTGGTCCAAATCCTTCGTAACGACCTTCTGTAAAGGTTTCGTCCGTGTTTCCTTTCGCCTTGTCAATAGCCTTATCGATCACGTGTTTTGGCACTTGCGCTTGTTTAGCACGGTCGATAACGAATTTCAAAGCAGTATTTAGTTCTGGATCTGGTTCACCTTTTTTAGCTGCTACATAGATTTCTACACCAAATTTTGCATATACTTTAGAGTTAGCTCCATCTTTAGCCGTTTTCTTGGCTACGATATTGGCCCATTTACGTCCCATTAGGAATCTCCTTTTTTCACATTTTAATCTTTCTTATTATAACACAAGTCTAGACGATTTTCACTAGAGGAAATGGATTTTTCTTTTATAAATGAAGCTAGGATTGCCCGCTAACAGCCAAGATTTTCTTGCCTTCTTTTATCCAAGGATTCTGAGAAAGTGAGATATAAAGCTGTCCAGTCATAACAAGCCAAAGTAGCGGTTCACATAGAATCACACCTGTATAACCTGCCCAAGGAATAATCCAAGCTACAAAAACAATTTTCCCGATAAACTCGATAAAACTCGATATAAGGGGCAAGAGTTTTTGACCGAGTCCCTGCAAACTATTTCTATAAATCAATAAAAGACTCAAAAACGGATAAAAAACAGAACTAATACGTAGGTACAAGGTTCCATTTTCAATCAAGTAAGCATCTGTTGAACTCGCTAAGAAAGAAATGAGGCTAGGACTTGCAAAGAATAGGAACACACAAGCAAAGGTTGCCCAAGCCATACTCAAATAGCTCCCTACACGAAGACCTTGGACAATACGATCTGGACGTTTTGCCCCAAAGTTTTGAGAGATAAAAGTCGTCATCGAAGATGAAATAGCCGTCATTGGCAATAGGGCAAAGGCCATGATTCTACGTGCTGCCGTTTGGGCACTGATAATAACTGCTCCAAAGCCATTAACAGAGGATTGCAAGATGACACTTCCGACAGAGACGATTGAACCCATCAGCCCCATGGCTAGCCCCTGCTCCAAGAGATCGACATAGAGAGCCTTGTTCCATTTGAAGTGCTTCAATCCTGGAAGAAGCTCCGGAACACTCTTGCGGATATAGAAATAACAGAGAATAGCGGACAAACCTTGCGAGATGATGGTTGCAAGACCTGCAGACTGAACTCCCAACTGCAGTTGCGTAATAAAATACAAATCTAGAATGACATTAACAATGGCTGAAAAATAAGAAAAGCAAGCGCCGCAAGGCTATCACCAATCGAGCGTAGCAATCCTGCAAAGAGATTGTAAGCAAAGCTAACTCCTACACAGCTGACAATCATAGAGATGTATTCATAAGATTGGGGGAGAATCTCTGTAGGAGTTTCTAGGTACTGTAAGAGTGGATAAAGGCCGAAGAAACCCATCAACATCACAAGACCACTCAGGATTGCACCTAAAATCCAAGTCGCTGCGACAGCCTCTTTAATCTTTGTAAAATTACGAGCACCGTAAAGACGGGCAATAACAACTCCCATCCCATTTCCGACTCCGATGGCAAATCCAATAATCAAATCAAAAATAGCTGTCGTAGCTCCGACTGCCGCCAAGGAATTTTGTCCTAAAAAACGCCCAACAATCAAAATATCAGCTGTATTGTATAGTTGCTGAAAGATATTGGACAGTAAAATCGGTAATGCGAAACTAATCAGTGAAGGAAGGATGGGACCATGAATTAAGTCCACCTTTGATTTTTTATTCATAAGGCTATTATATCAGCTTTCAAGTTGAGGAACAAGGGAGTTTCCTTGAGAAAGCGTTGCCTATATGTAAACAATCTGGTATAATCGTGACAGAAAAGGAGAGTATGTATGAGCTTAACAAGTCAGTTAATTACAGATGTATTCCCAGACCTTGAGAAAGTGGAACAATTAAACAAGGAGGCCTTCCCTGAAGAAGAACGCGTCTCTTTGGAGGAATTTTTAAGTTACCAGGATAGAGATGACGCCCACTTTTTCGCCTTTTATAATGAGGAGGAATTTGTCGGCTTCGCTTTTGCCATTTCTAATCAAAAAGCTTTCTACATTAGCTTCTTTGCCATTATGCCCCATCTCCGCAGTCATGGCTACGGGAGAGAAATCATTGAAAAACTCATTGATTTTTACCAGCGTACCATGATTCTTGAAGTGGAGCGATTAGACGAAGACTGCGATAACCTTGAACAACGAAGAGCTCGCATGGACTTTTACTTACAAAATGGTTTTAAAACTGCCAACGCCTTCTTGGAATACGAGGGAATGAGTTTTGAAATTCTCTATCGGGGCGACCACTTTGATGAAGAGGCCTATCGGAACATCTTTCAAAAATTGCAAGAAGAGAACTACTTCGACTTTCGTATCGAATACCGACGCTTTAGTGACCACTAGTCATCATGAAACAAAAAGTAGCAGTTTTACTGCTACTTTTCTTTTTATTCTTCAATTTCGATTTCAAGAGCGTCGCCCAAATCAAGTGTTACTTCTTGGTTAGAATCTGCATCAGCTGCTGCACTTGCTTTAGAACCTTCTTCCTCTTCAATTAAACCATATTGAACACGAACTTGGTGGTCAATTTCATCAAAGATTTCTGGGTGATCTGCCAAATATTTCTTAGCATTCTCAGAACCTTGTCCGATTTTTTCACCCTTGTATGAGTACCAAGCACCTGCTTTTTGGATAATATCCAAATCACTAGCAATCTTCAAGAGTTCACCAGTTCTAGAAATCCCTTCACCATACATGATTTCAACAAGAGCTTCTTTGAACGGTGGAGCTACCTTGTTTTTCACAACTTTAATCTTAGTTTCTTTACCAACGTTCGTATCTTTTTGATCACCAGTTCCCTTGATTTGTGTACTTCCACGCACATCCAAACGGACTGAAGCATAGAATTTAAGGGCACGTCCACCAGGAGTTGTTTCTGGATTTCCAAACATAACCCCTACTTTTTCACGCAACTGGTTGATGAAGATAGCAATTGTCTTTGTCTTGTTGATAGAGGCACCGAGTTTACGCATAGCTTGGCTCATCATACGAGCTTGAAGACCAACGTGGCTATCTCCGATATCTCCATCGATTTCCGCACGAGGTACAAGGGCTGCAACTGAGTCAATAACCACAAGGTCAACCGCACCTGAATCGATCAATTTCCCTGCAATTTCAAGACCTTGCTCACCTGAGTCTGGTTGTGACAAGAGCAATTCGTCAATGTTAACCCCAAGAGCTGCTGCATAGGCCGGGTCAAGAGCGTGTTCCGCATCGATAAAGGCTGCAATTCCACCTTCTTTTTGTGCTTGCGCTACAGCGTGAAGGGCTACTGTTGTCTTACCTGATGATTCTGGACCATAGATTTCGATGATACGTCCCTTAGGATAACCACCTGAACCGAGTGCAATATCAAGTGCCAAAGAGCCTGAACTCATCACTTGCACTTTTTGCTCTGCACGCTCACCCAAGCGCATGATTGAACCCTTACCGAAGTCTTTTTCAATCAATTTAAGCGCATCATTCAAAGCTTTTTCACGATCAGCTCCAAATTTTTTCCCAATTTCATCTAATTTTTTTGTTGGTTTTTTCGCCATTTTGTTCTCCTATATTTTAATGATTCTAAGAACCTTCTTCTATTATATCAAAAGTCAGTCACTTAATAAAGCTTTGCGAACTAAGTTAAAAGCATGCATGACTGCAATTTTACGAACATCTGCTCGGCTTCTTCCAGCTATATTGACCTGAACAACTTCTGTGCCGGATGCTTGAGATAAACCGATAAAAACTGTGCCTGCTGGATGGCCTTCTAGACTATCCGGACCAGCCACTCCTGTCAAGCTAACCCCAAAGTCCGACTGGGTTTTAAGCCGTGCCTGATCTGCCATTTTTTCCGCCGTAAAGGCTGAAACAACTCCATGTTTTTCCAACTCTGCTTGTGGAATGTCTAACATCTTAGCCTTTTCTTCCAAGCTATAAGTGACAAAGCCACCTTTAAAGATAGCTGACACTCCCGAAAAGTCTGCAAGAGCTGATTGGAAAAGCCCCGCTGTCAAGCTTTCTGCAGCTGTGATGGTTTTATTCTGATTTTTCAACTCCTCAACAACTACGCTGGCTAGACTGGCTTCCTCGCCATATCCATAGCAGATATCCTTTAAAGCAATCCCTTCAAAAGTCTGACGGACAAGAATTTTCCCCTCCAGATTATCCAAAGCTTTTCTAGCCTGATCCTCACTGCGAGCCTTTGTAGACAAGCGCAGAGTCACTTCTCCCGTTTTTGCATAAGGTGCTAAGGTTGGGTCTGTCTGCTCTTCGATCAAATCTGATAAAATCGTCACAAGCTGACTCTCTCCAATGCCAAAAAAACGCAACACACGTGAGTACAATTTAGCTCCAGTTGTCAATCTTGGTAGCAGTTCATTTAAAACCATGGGTTTCAATTCACTTGGCGGACCTGGTAGGACGACATAAATCACGCCAGCTACCTCAATCATGCCTCCGACTGCTAGTCCTGTTTCATTAGGTAGTGGGGTTGAACCCTGAACGATTTGGGCCTGACGTTCATTATTTGGAGTTCGAGCATAGTCCGGTCTATGAGCAAAAAGTCATCTAGTTTAGCCTGCGCTTGAGTATCAAAAGTTAAATCACGCCCTAGAAAATGAGCCAAGGTTTGTTTGGTCAAATCATCCTCTGTCGGCCCCAATCCTCCTGTTAGGATAACTAGATTGCTACGATTCTTAGCAATCTCCAACAAAGATAACAGGCGAGCCTCATTATCACCTACAGCCGTTTGGAAGTAGACATCAACACCGATTTCAGCCAACTTTTCAGATAAAAACTGTGCATTGGTATTGACAATTTGACCTGTTAGAATCTCTGTTCCAACAGCTATGATTTCCGCTTTCATTTTTTCCTCCTACCTATCTATTCGGATTTCTTTGAAAAAATCGCAGGAAAATTCCTACGATTTTAGTATTCATTTCTTATCGTTCTTGTTGTTCTTGTTGGCCTTGTTGTTCTTGATCTGCAACAGAACCAGTTGTTTGTGGTAAACGCCCATAAATATTTCATACAAGACTACATTTGTCTCCAATTCGGTCACTTCTGGCTTGTCCAATGAACGACGTAAAAGATTTTGCATCTCTAACATATGCTCAGATGTCACGATTTGGTAAGATACTCCGTCAATCATTGCATCCTCTCCACGCAATTGCTGAGACTCAATATTCTTAAAGGAATCTTGGTAGCCCATCAACTGAGGAATCGTTGTTGTCGTAATCTCGATATTTGTCTGCATGTTATCGCTAAGAGCCTTCAAAATTTCTTGATAGTGGCTGACACTATTCAAACTAAGAATTTTTTCAACAATCTTTTGGATGACTTCGCGCTGACGTTTCTGACGACCGTAGTCTCCCTCTGGATCCTGATAGCGCATGCGTGAATATACTAGCGCCTCGTCACCATTTAGGGTTTGTTCCCCAACACCGATAGAAATCGTGTTAAATGGTTCCTGGTCTTGGATAGAGATTGGGAAACCTAGAGTGTTGTTTACTGTGATACCTCCGACAGCGTCAACCATTCTTTGAAGACCGTGCATATTGACCATCACATAGCGGTCAATATGGATATTCATCATTTTTTGAATGGTCGAAATGGCAAGCTCTGCCCCACCATCAGCATAGGCAGCGTTGAGTTTAGCTTCTCTAACACTACCATCTGGTTGTTGGATTTGTGTCAGAATATCACGTTCCAAACTCATCATAACGACTTTCTTGGTTTTCGGATTCACTGTTACCAAGATCATTGAATCACTATTTCCTGCCCATGGGTCTGTACGTTCAACATTCCCCGTATCTACCCCCATAAGAAGGATTGTCAATGGTTCAGTTGCCTCGATAACCTTGGTTTCTTCTCCGATTTGTTTATAAGTTTTGGCTAAAGTCTGTGTACTTTGTTGGTAGATAGTATAGGCATAAGCTCCCACACCAAGAACTGTCACAAGAACAAAGCCTAAAAACATTCCGATTATTTTTTTTGCCATACATTTATTCGTCTATCAGTCGACCCATCAGGTAAACATCAAGAAACTCTCCTCCTTCTATACAAGCGCCGCGTTCCTGCTGGCCTTCAATGATGAAGCCCAGCTTTTTATATAGATGAACAGCTGCCAGATTTCGTTTTTGAACTGTCAATTGTAAACGTCGAATACTTCCGCTCGACTGGGCCCACTCAATAGCTTCTTCCATCAAGATACTACCGAGACCATTTCCCCAATAGGCTTTTTTGATACCCAAAAAGATATCCCCAATATGCCGAACTCGCGGACGTTGATCAGCCGTTATATTGATCACTCCTGCCAATTCTTCATTCAAATAAGCTAGTAAAGTAATCTGATTCTCCGACTGGGCCTGCTTATGAATAAAACACTGCATTTCGGATTCACTCATTGCAATTCCATTTTCATCCAGACTGGTAAAACTAGATTCGTGACCAATCTGATCCAAAAGTGCAATAAGATCTAAAGCATCTTGGGCTTCTGCTTCACGAATTAAAAGCTCATACTCCATTCGTCAGCCTCTTTAACAGTTCTGTCGCTCGTTGACCATGAGCATGAAAGACAATCTCGCGCCCCTCATCATTTTTTAGAATTTCTAATTCGAGATAGTCTGATGGGAGAGCATCGCCTAATAGGTGCCCCCACTCAATAACTGTTACACCCGACCCGAAAAGAAATTCATCAAGGTCAATTGAATCTGCATCTCCTTCGATGCGATAAACATCCAAGTGATACAAGGGTAGGCGTCCTTCATATTCACGAACAATGGTATAAGTAGGACTTTTGATCATTTGATGAATCCCTAGTCCTTTAGCTAGACCTTTTGTAAATGTGGTTTTTCCAGCACCTAATTCACCAGTTAAAATCAATACATCATTTTTTTCAAGTAGACTACCCAACTCTTGTCCAAGAGCGATTAGTTCATCTTCATTTTTGTGTACATGTAAACATTATACCAAAAAGTTTTCTTTTGCGATATTTCTAGTAATAAAAAAGGAGGAGAATCCTCCTTCTTTTTTCAAGATTTTATCATTAGTTTAGAGCCATGCTAATGTAGTTCAAGATGAATAGAGCGTCTAAAATCCAAATCATCACATGTACTTCCTTAACTTGACCTTTTACAATCTTCGCCAAAGTATAAGTTAAGAAACCAACGGCAATTCCTTGTGTGATAGAGTAACTGAATCCCATAAAGATAGATGTGAAGAAGGCTGGAATAGCTTCTGACATGTCATCCCAAGGAATATTTTTCAAGTTAGAGAGCATCATAATTCCGACGATAATCAAAATTGGTGCTGTCGCAGCTGAAGGCACAATGGCAAGAAGTGGGCTAAAGAAGCTTGATAGAGCAAAACAGATAGCAACAACTAAGGCTGTCAATCCAGTACGTCCACCAGCACCGATCCCTGCTGCTGACTCAATATAAGTTGTAACGTTTGAAGTACCTGCAATGGCACCAACTGATGTCGCCACCAAGTCAGAATATAGAGCCTTATCCAATTTAGCTGATTCGTTGTTTTCACCACTTGATGCGATGATCCCAACTTTTTCACCTGTACCGATAAGAGTACCAATTGTATCAAAAATATCAGTCAATGAGAAGGCAAGAATGGCCATCAAGGTTTCAGGTAAACGTGAAGTATTTGAAATCAGAGAACCCAAACCTTCTGAACCAAGGGCTGCTCCAAATAAAGTTCCTAGGTCGTTAACTGCTGCTGAAAGATTGTTGCTAGCAAAATCAATTCCTGACAAATTAACAAGACCAACCGCAATCGCAAGGACTGTCGTTGTTAAGATAGAAAGGATGATCCCACCTTTAATACCTTTAACAACAAAGAAGATTGTAATGGCAAGACCTGCAATAGCTACCAATACTGCTGGAGTATTGAAATCTACCAATCCTGGAACAGCTGCTGCATTTGCAGTAATCGCTGCTTGAGCCTTATCTGCTCCTTCACCTGCTACTGTATAAGTCCCTGGGTCAATTGAGAATTTCAAAAGACCAGCATTCTTAATACCAACATAGGCAAGAAACACCAATACCAGCTGAAATTGCTGAACGAAGAGTTGCAGGAATAGACTCAATGATCATTTTACGAACATTGGTTAATGTGATAATCAGTGAAATAATCCCACAGATGAAGACCATCCCTAGAGCTTCTTTCCAAGTATAGCCCATTCCAAATACAACTGTAAATGTAAAGAAGGCATTCAGTCCCATACCTGGTGCTTGGGCGTATGGCAAGTTAGCATAGAAAGCCATCATCAAGGTTCCCACAACAGAACCGATAATTGTTGCCAAGAATACACCTTGAACTGGCATTCCTGTTTGTGAAAGCATTTGAGGGTTTACAAAGAGAATGTAACTCATTGCAAAGAAAGTTGTTAAACCAGCAAGAACCTCTGTACGGACGTCTGTCCCGTGCTCTTTTAGTTTAAATAGTTTGTCCATGTTTAATCTCCTTTGTCATTTTACGAACAATACTACTATTATACCATCAATCATTCATCTTTTCAAGATGTTTTTCCTGTTTTTAAAAATTCTTATTGGATATTATTCCTCTTCGTTTTGCTTATAATCAGCTTTTCTTTCAGCTTTTTGATATAATAGGAAACATCTTATCTGAAACTAGATTCGGGAGGATTTTATGACTAAAAAAATGATTGCCGTTGATTTAGACGGAACTTTACTGAATAGAGAAAGTAAACTCTCTGACTTTACTATTGAAACAATTAAGAAAATCTCTAAAAAAGGCCACCAAGTCGTTATCGCAACCGGCCGCCCTTACCGTATGGCCAAAGAGTTTTATGACCAACTTGAGCTTGAGACCCCTATGATCAATTTCAATGGTTCCCTCACTCATCTACCTGGTAAGACTTGGAAACATGAAAAGTGTCTTACTGTGGACAAAAAATACCTCTTGGATATCGTGAAACGAAAAGAGGAGATTGAAGCAGACTTTATCGCTGGTGAATACCGTAAAAAGTTTTACATTACGACCCCAGACAAAGAAATTGCCAATCCTAAATTGTTTGGCGTTGAAAACTTTGGCCCTGAAAATCAATTCAAGTCTGACTTAGTGACCAAGGGACCTAACTGTATTTTATTGCAAACGAGGGCAGACGATAAGTATGCACTGGCAGAAGAGATGAACAGCTTCTACAAGCACCAACTCAATATTAACACTTGGGGTGGCCCTTTGAACATTCTCGAATGTACACCGAAAGGAGTTCACAAGGCCTTTGCTCTTGAATACCTCCTCAATGTCATGAATATTGATAGACAGAACTTGATTGCCTTTGGTGATGAACACAATGACCAAGAAATGCTATCTTTTGCAGGCACAGGATATGCTATGAAGAATGCTAATCCCGCTCTACTTTCTTTCGCTGATGAACAGTTGCCACTGACCAACGAAGAAGATGGAGTTGCTCACTTTTTACAAGAACGATTCCTTTAATTCCATCCGCTCCATACTTTTTTGGTAGAAAATAGCTACCTTAACAGTATGGTTTTTTTATACCCAAAATTTATAAAAAAGGATTTGAATCTATTTTAACTAGATTCAAATCCTTACAAAAGTTGTCTATTTTTTGAGAACGATACGATCAGAGACTTCACGATCCATGTCATCGATAATAATCTGGTTCTCTTCTGCCACATAAATCTTGATATCGTCTCCAATAAAGACTCTCTGACTTTCTGGTTCGAAGGTTACCTTTTTAATTTCCTGATCGCCATCAGGCTCTACTTCCGTCCATGTTCCAGTATTGCCAGTAACTACGAGAGTAATGCTATCTCCCCCATCTTGCCCTTTATAGGTTCCATCCATATTCGTTACTGAGCTAGCTGTCGAACTAGAAGTAGTCGTTTCCGCTGGCTGACTAGTCCTTACTTCCGTACTAGTACTTGCTTGAGTTGAAGGAGCTGCCTGTTCTTTTGGCGAACATGCAACTAAGAGACCAAGACTTGCCAAAGAAGCAAGAGAAAGTGTGAATTTTTTTAGTGACATCATGTCTCCTTTCTTTAGTGGCTTAAAATCAGAACAACCTCCTGAGCCACCACACCTCTACTATAACAATTAAAGATAGGAGAGTCAATCAAATGTCATTGGATTCATCAGATAGGCACGAACCTCAGATATAAAATAGAGAGAACCCGTCACAAATAGCAAGTCTTGCTCCTCTGCAGAAGCTTCAAAGTGATCTATAAAATCTCGATAAGAAGCAATGTTTCTATAACCTCCCAAGTCTTGCTCCTCCAAGGAACCTTGGTAATCAAAACTCGTAACATAGAGAGTTGCGTCAGGCAAATGCTCAGTTAAGTAAGCTAACATGCCACCATAATCTTTTCTCTTCAGAGCACCAAAAAGAATTTGAGCTTTATAACCCTGCTGAATTTTTTCTTGAATAAACTCAACTAAACGCTCTAGAGCTGGTAAATTGTGAGCACCATCCAAATAGGTGTGACTTGTTATAGCTTCTAGACGTCCAGCCCATCTAGTGTGCTGCAAAGCTTTTTGAACCAATTTTTCATCAATCTTTTCGCCTCTCTGATTCATAAATAATAGGAAAGCCTGCAAGGCAAGAGCCGCATTTTCCTCCTGATAGGCTCCTTCCAATCCCAATTTTAGTGGGTGCAAGTCCGCTAGAGAGGAAGAAAAACGTCCATTTTTGAAAGAAAAGTCGTGGTCAGCTTGGTAGAGAGTTACTCCCAAATCTTCTGCAACCTTTTGACAAACCATCTGTGCTTCAGGAGCTAGATTTGCAACAACAGCCGATTTCCCTGACTTAAAAATTCCTGCTTTCTGCTCTGCAATTGCTGTTAAACTATCGCCCAAGGTCTCCTGGTGATCGAGGCCGATTGATGTGATGATTGCAATTTCTCCTGTCACGACATTGGTAGTATCAAGAAGTCCACCTATCCCAACTTCCAGTAGGACCAAATCTACTTTTTGATCTTTAAAATAAAGCAAAGCAATCAAGGTCAGCAACTCAAAAAAAGATAGCTGATCGTGGGTTTCTAAAAGTCTTTGCTCCATTGCTTTGACTTGATCTGCTAAACGAATGAAATCTGTGTCCGATATAGGCTCACCATTAATACAGATACGGTCATGGATGCTGACAATGTGGGGCGAAGTAAAGGTACCAACCGTTTTCCCATGGGCAACAAAAAGCTCTCTCATAAAAGCAATAGTAGAACCCTTGCCATTAGTACCCGTTACATGGATGATCGGATAGGTTTGCTCAGGATTCCCCAGCAAATCTACCGCTCTTTGCATCCGTCCCAATCCTGATCTAAAATTCAGGCCAATCCGACTATGAAGCCATTTTTCTACTTCAATCATGCTTATCTCCTTAACAAAAAAGCGAAGATTCTCTTCGCTTTTTACTCATTTTGCTAGATACTAGCTAAACTTTATTTTTAGTGGGAGGCTAAAAATGTCCCCCGGACTGACTTGCGGTCTTCATTTCTATCGCAAGGGTAAAAACGTCCACTGGACTTACTTACGGTCTTTATTTTTAGCGTAAGGGTAAAAATGTTCACTGGACGTTCCAACTCTTCCCAATTTCTGGGAGTTGGGCTGATACAGTCCCCCGGACTGTATCACTCCTCCATAAAGCTGTTGAAGACTTCTTCAATCATGTTCCATTCGTCGTCAGAGTCTTCAGGGATTGGTTGCAATTCACCTTCTGTCCCGTCTTCGTTTTCAGTGTATGAGTAAGCTTGGATTTCCACTTGTCCGTCTTCGTCTTCCTCAGCATTAACTGGTACTAAAAGAACATAGTTTTTACCAAATTCTTCTTTTCCGTCAATAGTCAAAAGGATTTCAAATAAAGTTTCATTTCCTTGCTCATCTACAAGTGTAATAAGTTCACGTTCTTCGTGATCGTGGTTGTGATCGTGTGACATAGTTTCTCCTCTGTCTTAAAATTTTCTATCTAAATAATTTTGCAAAATCAACTGAGCTGCTAATTTATCAATAACTTTTTTACGCTTATTGCGACTAACATCTGCTTGCTCAATCAACATGCGCTCTGCAGCAACTGTGGTCAGGCGTTCATCCTGATACTCTACTGGCAATCCAAAGAGCTCCTCAAGTTTCGACCCATATGCTTGACTGGCTTCAACCCGTGGTCCACTGGTATTGTTCATATTTTTAGGTAAACCAACAACAAAACGCTCCACCTTATAAGTATCAACCAATTCCTTAAGTCGTTCAAAACCGAACTCCCCTTGGTCTTCATTGATTTGGATGATTTCGAGCCCTTGTGCTGTAAAACCTAGCGGATCGCTAATTGCTACTCCTACCGTTTTGGAACCAACGTCCAATCCCATAATTCTCATTGGTTATAGATCGACTCCTTGTCCCTTAAGGTAGTAGCGGACCAATTCTTCAACAATCTCATCGCGTTCGTATTTACGGATTTGATTTCTTGCGTTATTGTAACGAGGAACGTAAGCTGGGTCTCCACTGAGAACATAGCCCACAATTTGATTAATAGGGTTATACCCCTTCTCGTTCAAGGAAGCATAGACTTCAGTCAATGTTTCGCTGATTTCTTTTTATTGGAATCGTCCAATTTAAAACGTACGGTTTCTTCAGTAAATCCCATTCTAACACCCTCTTTCCTTATAATAGTACTATTATAGCACATTCACAGCCGTTCTACAAATGACACAGTCTGATTTCGCTGATTTTCTGTGACTTCCCTACCGGACAGTCGCGCCACTTGCAACTCGACTTTCAATATATTCTTCTGGTTCGTTTTTTAGTAGGTTTTCTAATCCGACATTTTTTAAATATTCGCTTTCGCTTGCCTTTTTAACATCTAGAACCTGAAAATCATAACTTGTTTTTGTTTCAATCTCAGTCTCACTTAAAAGATTGGTTTCAAGACTAAATCCAGGAATTTTTCGTGCTTCTTGGACTGATTCATCCTTGTCTTCCCCTTCTTTCAAGGCCTTCTTTGCTTCCTCTAACCCATGTTCTGCAATAAAGTTTTTGAGGTCTTCTGAAACTTGTCTTTTTTGCTGAATGGTTAATGTCAAAAACTGTTTACCCTTATAAGTGATGGTTTGGGTTTGTTGAACTCCGTTTTCATCAAGGGGTAGAACAAGTGTTTTCGTCACGACTGTATTGTTATTCGCATTTTCTAAAATCGGCAAAGTTGACTGTAGAGCTTCCGTTGTCGTATCTTTAGAAGGTTCCGCAGATTCTTTTTTTTGTCCACAACCAGCCAGTAAAACTAGAAGCACCAATGAACCTATAATGATTTTCTTCATTTTCATATTTTCCTTATTTTTGTATCAAATAAGGCCAGGAATCACTCCCGGCCTTGATGTTTTATAGTGCTGCACGTAAACGTGCTTCTGCATTTTCTACATTGCGGACAGAGCGTGGCAAGAAGGCACGAATGTCATCTTCTTTATAGCCAACTTGTAAACGTTTCTCGTCAACAAGAATTGGACTTTTTAGGATGCGTGGTGTTTCCATGATTAAATTAAGCACTTCATTGACACTCAAATCTTCAATATCAACTCCAAGAGCTTTAGCGTAGCGATTCTTTGATGATACAATGCTCGCAATTCCATTGTCTGTTTTTGTTAGAATATCTAATAATTCTTCTCGCGAAATTCCTTCTTTTCCAAGGTTTTGTTCTTTATAACTTAACTGGTGGGCATTGAGCCAGGTTTTAGCTTTTTTACAGCTAGTACAACTTGAGACTGTATATATTTTGATCATGTACCTACCCCTTTCGCTACATGTTACTATCAGTTTATTCTATTATACCATAAAAAACATCCGACTTGCGACCTATTTTTAAAAAAATTTAACTTTTTCCCCAGTTTTCTATCTTTTTTCTTGACAAAAACCGAACTATAACCATTCTTTGTACTTCCTAATGTAAAATTTCTTAATAACTGTGACGCTAAACATGTACAAGAAAATAATACAGGTTAGGAACAAGAAATAAGGAAGTCCTAGTGGAGCTAAACGAAGAATATTTACTAGCGGTCCATAAGGCAGACTAGTTACGAAAATTGCGGCAATCAAGGTTGTCAAGATTACAAGCCAAGCTGGTCTGCTTTGTACAAAAGGAACTTTTGCCGTACGAAGCATATGGATAACCATGGTTTGAGACCACATAGATTCGATGAACCATCCTGTTTGGAAAAAGATAATAAACTGAAGGGCTGATTCAGACCCATGAACATAATCATGTCCTGTCACCAATGGAACAATGATAAAGTAAAGGAAGATAAAGGTCAAAATATCAAAGATAGATGAGATAGGTCCCATCCAAACCATAAATCGGGTAATGGATTTTGCTTCCCATGTATGGGGTTGTTTTAGGAAGTCTTGATCCACATTATCAAACGGCAAAGCCACACAGGATAAATCGTAAACTAAGTTTAGGACAATTAGATGAACAGGAGACATTGGTAAAAATGGCAAGAAGATACTTGCAACCAAAAGGGAGAAGATATTCCCAAAGTTTGAACTAACTGTCATCTTAATGTACTTGGTCATATTGGCGTAGACCTTACGTCCTTCCACGATACCCGTTTCAAGAACAATGAGATCCTTGTCCAGCAAAATAACATCCGCTGTTTCTTTGGCGATATCGACTGCTGTATCTACAGAAATACCCACATCTGCAACCTTCATGGAAGGAGAATCGTTGATACCATCTCCCATATAGCCGACACCATGTCCATTATTTTTTAATTGTAAAATAATGCGAGCTTTTTGATCAGGAGATAATTTTGCAAATACCGTTACTTTTTCTACAGCCTCTGCCAACTGCTCATCTGACATCTGTTCGATATCAGATCCTAGGAGAATTTCCTCAACATCTAGGCCTACTTTTTCACAGATAGCTTGTGTTACTTTTTCATTATCGCCCGTCAAAATCTTGGTCTTAACACCATGTTCGAGTAAAGCCTTGATTGCAGGTGCTGCTGAAGGTTTTGGTGGATCCAAGAAAGCAAGATAACCGGTCAAAATCATATCCTTTTCATCTTTGACTGTATAGCTATAGCCTTCTTGGATATCCGTCTTATAACCAATCCCTAAGACACGTAATCCTTGTTTATTTAATTGTCCGACTTCTGCTAAGATTTCTGAACGAATGGCATCCGTCAAAGGAGTGACTTCACCGTGATACTCTACACGAGACGAAATCGTGAGCATTTCTTCTAAAGCTCCCTTGGTCACCATGCTAACGGTACCTTCATCATCTTTTACAATGACGCTCATGCGTCTACGTTCAAAATCAAATGGAAGTTCGTCGATTTTTTGGAAGCTGGTGTCTAGATTTTGTAGGATAACATGTTCCTTGGCTTCTTTTTCAGTTCTACTGATGATGGCACGGTCCATCAAGTTTTTCAAACCTGTTTGAAAATGTGAATTTAGATAAGCTCTTCTTAAGACTGCCATATCCAAATCACCATGGATATCCAAGGGATATTCTAAGACAATCTCATCTTGCGTAAGAGTTCCAGTTTTATCCGTACAAAGGATATCGATTGCTCCTAAGTCCTGGATAGCATTGAGTTTTTTGATGACTACCTTTTCCTTGGCCATGATAATGGATCCTTTAGCTAAGCTGGCTGTAATAATCATCGGCAGCATTTCGGGTGTCAGTCCGACACCCACGCTCAAGGCAAAAACTCCCGCCTCTAACCAGTCTCCATCGGTTAAACCATTTGCGAAACACGATTGGAACCATGACAAGCATCAAGCGGATCAAGAGCCAGGAAATGCTGTTCATTTCACGTTCAAAAGAAGTTGGCTCATCATAGGTGTTGAGAGTTTGCTCAATAGCTCCCATCATGGTGTCATCACCAACCGCTAGAACCATAGCTGTCGCACTTCCTGAGATAACGTTTGTCCCCATGAAGGCCAAAGATTCTGCTTCTAAGAGGCTATCTATATTTTGACCAGTGGCTTTATTTAAAGCTAGCTTTTCAACTGCATCACTTTCTCCAGTCAAACCTGACTGTTGAACGAAAAAGTCACGGGATTCGAATAAGATGACATCTGCTGGAATCATATCTCCAGCGCTTAATTTCACGAGGTCTCCCACAACCAACTCATCGATTGGCAACTCTTGTTCAAGATCATCACGAATAACAGTTGCAGTGTTGACAATCATTTTTGAAAGATTGGTTGTCGCCTTGTCGCTCCGCAACTCTTGGACAAAACGGATACCTCCTGAAATCAAAACCAAGACAACGATAATAATAGAGGTCGTAGGATCCTCTTGGCCAGGTTTGGCAAGCCAGACGTTTGTAACGAGAGAAATAAAGGCAATCGCAAGCAAAATGATTGTAAAAGGATTGATAATGGACTCATAAATCTTTTTAAAGATGGAATCCTCTTGACCCTTGGTAATGGTGTTTTCACCATATAAGTCACGGTTTTCTTCGACTTGTTCTTGGTCTAAGCCTTTTAGACTTGTATGGTAAAAAGCTAGACTGTCTGCGAATGGAGTTTGAATAACTGCTGCTAATCTTTCTTTTGTAGTTTTCATTGGTTTCTCCTATCTGTATGAATAGTGATTTCATACTCAATGAAAATCAAAGAGCAAACTAGGAAACTAGCCGCAGGTTGCTCAAAACACCGTTTTGAGGTTGTGGATAGCACTGACGAAGTCAGTAACACATATACGGCAAGGCGACGTTGACGTGGTTTGAATTTGATTTTCGAAGAGTATCATACACAGGAACCAATCACTTTATAAGGACAGAACGACACAAATCAGCGATTGGCTGTGTATGTGCGGTTCTGGATAATCGTCAATTTGCATCGTTTGTCTCCTTTCTTTGTTTTAAAACAGCAGAAAGTCCTGCCATAAAATGGCAGGACTAAAAAACTTATTATCTGTTTTCGTTCAAGCTTTAACTCCATAGGGCGATGTAATGAGCTTAGTCTTGACCTTCGCGACCAGGACTGTTGACCAACGAGTAGTGTCTCCACTGCTTTGCGGTAGTCATCCGTATCCCTATGGTAGCCTCACCTACCGTTTTCGCCTTTCAGTATAAACCTTTAAAATATAAAAGTCAACGATTTATCTCATTTTTCTTAGATAACAATCAATTCTTTCGGAGCAAGGGTCAATAGCTCGCAACCCTTATCTGTAATCAGGATATCATCTTCGATACGAACTCCGTATTTTCCTTCAATATAAATACCTGGTTCATCAGTCAAGACCATACCCGATTTGATGACTTCTGTCGAAGTTTGGCTAAAGTACGGCTCCTCGTGAATATCTAGTCCGATACCGTGTCCGATACCGTGTGTAAAGTATTCCCCATAGCCTGCTTCCACGATGATATCACGAGGAATCTTGTCAAAATCACAGAATCCTAACCCAGCCTTAGCTTGGCCAATCAGAGCTTGGTTAGCCTTCAAAACTGTGTTGTAGATTTCTGCTTGTTCGTCGCTGACATGGCCTAGGTAGATGGTACGAGTCATATCACTCACATAATGCTCGTAAAGGCATCCAAAGTCCATAGTGATAGCTTCGCCTAATTCTACTGGCTTGTGCATTGGGTGGGCATGGGGTTTAGAAGAGTTGATGCCACTCGCTAAGATTGTATCAAAAGACAAGCCTGCCGCTCCCAGCTCACGCATACGGAAATCAAGGAAGTTGGCAATTTCAATTTCTGTCTTACCTGGCTTGATAAATTCAAGCGCATCGTGGAAAGCTTGATCTGAGATTGAACAAGCCTTGCGAATAGTCGCAATCTCTGTTTCATCCTTAATCATACGAAGCGCTTCAACAAACTGAGTTTGTGGAACTAGTTCCAAACCTTCAAAAGCGGCTTGCATGCGGTGGTAATAAGAAACCGAAATTTCATCTTCAAACCCGATACGAGAATGACCCATGTCTTTAGCAATTTTTGCGATAGTAGCCAACTCGTCACGTTCTGCAAAAATCTCAAAACCAGTAACTTCCTGCTTAGCAGCGATGATATAGCGGGCATCCGTCACCAAAATTTGACGGTCACGACTGATAAAGACCGTACCATTTGAACCCCAAAATCCTGTCAAATAGTAGACATTTTTAAGGTTATTGATAATGATTCCATCTAATTCTTTTTCTTGCATTTTATCGAGAAATGCTTGCACACGTTTATTCATGATGTAACTTTCCTTTCAAATACTGTCCTGTATAGCTAGCTTCATTAGCAGCTACTTCCTCTGGAGTTCCTGTTGCAATGATGGTACCACCACCGACACCGCCTTCTGGACCTAAATCGATGATATGGTCTGCTGTTTTGATGACATCTAGATTGTGCTCAATCACGAGAACTGTATTACCATCATCGACAAAGCGAGACAAGACCTTCAGTAGACGCGCGATATCCTCGGTATGGAGACCTGTTGTTGGTTCGTCTAAGATATAGAAAGACTTGCCTGTCGAACGCTTGTGGAGCTCGCTAGCCAGCTTCATACGCTGCGCTTCTCCACCAGAAAGAGTTGTGGCAGGTTGTCCCAAGGTCACATAACCTAGACCTACATCCTTAATGGTCTGGAGTTTGCGTTGAATTTCGGAATATGTTTGAAAAATTCCACCGCATCGTTGACGGTCATATCCAAGACTTGCGAGATATTCTTTTCCTTATAATGAACTTCCAGCGTTTCACTGTTATAACGGGTTCCGTGGCAGACTTCACAAGCTACGTAAACATCTGGCAAGAAGTGCATCTCAATCTTGATAATCCCGTCACCTGAGCAAGCTTCACAGCGACCACCCTTGACGTTAAAACTGAAACGACCCTTTTTGTAACCTCGAATCTTGGCTTCATTTGTCTGAGCAAAGAGGTCTCGAATGTCATCAAAAACACCTGTATAGGTCGCAGGATTTGATCTCGGTGTTCGTCCAATAGGACTCTGGTCAATATCAATCAGACGATCAATATGCTCAATCCCTGAGATAGTCTTAAACTTTCCAGGCTTGTCTGAATTGCGATTGAGCTTTTGAGCAATGGCTTTTTTGAGGATGCTGTTAATCAAGGTAGATTTCCCAGAACCTGACACACCCGTCACCGCGATAAATTTTCCTAGTGGGAAACGAGCAGTGATATTTTGTAGGTTGTTTTCACGCGCACCTGTCACTTCGATAAAACGACCATTTCCAACACGGCGTTCTGACGGCACTGGAATCGCACGTTTTCCTGATAGATACTGTCCTGTAATGGATTTGCTATTGCGAGCCACCTGCTTGGGCGTACCTGCAGCAACAATCTCTCCACCAAAGACCCCTGCACCAGGGCCGACGTCAATCAGATAATCAGCCTCTCGCATGGTATCTTCATCATGTTCTACTACGATCAAGGTATTCCCCAAATCACGCATCTTTTTCAGACTGGCAATCAGACGGTCATTGTCCCTCTGGTGAAGACCGATAGACGGCTCATCTAAGATATAGAGGACTCCTGAGAGATTGGAACCAATCTGGGTCGCTAAGCGAATACGTTGGCTCTCCCCACCTGATAGTGTTCCTGCAGAACGAGAAAGGGTCAGATAGTTGAGACCGACATTATTGAGGAAGGTCAAGCGGTCCTTGATTTCCTTAAGAATCGGACGAGCGATGATGGCTTCATTTTTTGATAGGCTCAACTGATCAATAGCTTCCAAATGGTCTGCGATGGAGAGGTCAGAAATTTCTCCTATATGAGGACCTTCCTCTCCTCCCACTCGAACGGATAAGGCCTGATCGTTGAGGCGATAACCGTGACACGTGCCACAAGTTAGCTCATTCATATAAAGACGCATTTGTGTGCGGGTGTAGTCGCTATTGGTTTCATGATAGCGACGCTTGATATTACCAAGCACTCCTTCAAATGGAATATCGATATCACGAACTCCGCCGAATTCATTTTCATAATGGAAATGGAATTCCTTCCCATCTGAACCATAGAAAATGAGATTCTTATCCTCCTCTGACAAGGCCTCAAAAGGCGTATCCATGTCCACTCCGAAGGCTGTCATGGCTTGTTCTAGCATATTTGGATAATAGTTAGAAGAGATGGGGTTCCAAGGTGCTAAAGCTCCCTCACGAAGGGTCTTGCTAGCATCTGGCACTACTAAGTCCGTATCAACCTCTAGCTTGATCCCCAAGCCATCACACTCACTACAAGAACCAAAAGGTGCATTAAAAGAGAAGAGACGAGGTTCCAGTTCTGGAACAGTAAAACCACAGACTGGGCAGGCATAATGTTCTGAAAAGAGTAACTCCGAATCATCCATAGTATCGATAACCACATAACCTTCTGCGATACGAAGGGCTGCTTCGATGGAATCAAAGAGACGACTACGGATACCTTCCTTGATGATAATACGGTCTACCACCACATCAATGGTGTGTTGTTTATTCTTTTCAAGTTCAGGAACTTCAGTCACATCATAGACAACCCCATCGACACGGACACGGACGTAACCATCCTTTTGAATCTTTTCAATCAGAGTCTTATGCTGACCCTTTTTCTTACGAATAACAGGAGCCAAAATCTGCAGACGCTGGCGTTCTGGTAATTCCAAGACCTTGTCGACAATCTGCTCTACAGACGAAGCCTTGATAGCCCCATGTCCGTTGATACAGTAGGGTGTTCCTACACGAGCATAGAGGAGACGGAGATAGTCGTTGATTTCCGTCGTTGTTCCAACCGTTGAGCGTGGATTTTTACTAGTCGTTTTCTGGTCGATAGAGATAGCAGGGCTGAGACCATCGATAGAGTCCACATCTGGTTTTTCCATATTGCCCAAAAACTGACGAGCGTAGGCTGACAAACTCTCTACGTAGCGGCGTTGCCCTTCTGCATACAGGGTATCAAAAGCAAGACTCGACTTGCCAGAACCCGACAGCCCCGTCACCACAACTAGCTTGTCACGTGGAATTTCCACGTCAATATTTTTTAAATTATGGGCGCGTGCCCCATGGATGACAATCTTATCTTGCATGTTACTTCTTTCTAGTCCATTGTTGCTTTCCATTATACCAAAAAAAGTGAAATTCTATTACCAAAAAAGCCGAATTTGTAGTATAATAGTACGGTGCTAAAAATCACTTAAACACAGAATAGATTAGGAAAGGATAGGGGATATGAAACAAGTCTTTCTCTCAACAACAACTGAATTTAAAGAGATCGATACGCTCCAGCCGGGCACTTGGATCAATCTCGTCAATCCTACCCAGAGCGAATCGATGGAAATCGCCTCTGCTTTTGATATTGATATCGCTGACCTCCGTGCACCACTCGATGCGGAAGAAATGTCTCGTATTACCATTGAAGATGAATACACTCTGATCATCGTAGACGTTCCCATTACCGAGGAGAGAAATAACCGTACCTACTATGTGACCATTCCCTTGGGGATTATCATCACCGAAGAGGCTATCATTACTACTTGCTTGGAACCTCTCCCACTTCTAGATGTCTTTATCAATCGGAGACTTCGGAATTTCTATACCTTTATGCGTTCGCGCTTTATCTTTCAAATCCTCTACCGCAACGCTGAAATTTATCTGACAGCCCTCCGTTCAATTGAACGTAAGAGTGAGCAAATCGAAACCCAACTTCACAAATCTACTCGAAATGAAGAATTGATTGAACTCATGGAGTTGGAAAAGACCATCGTCTACTTCAAGGCCTCTCTTAAGACAAACGAGCGCGTGATTAAAAAATTGACCAGCGCAACTAGCAATATCAAGAAATACCTTGAAGATGAAGACTTACTGGAAGATACCTTGATTGAAACGCAACAGGCCATCGAGATGGCGGACATCTATGGAAACGTCCTTCACTCTATGACAGAGACCTTCGCTTCTATCATTTCAAACAACCAGAACAATATCATGAAAACCTTGGCCCTCGTGACCATCGTTATGTCCATCCCGACCATGATTTTCTCAGCCTACGGTATGAACTTTAAGGATAATGAAATTCCTTTAAACGGAGAACCGCATGCTTTTTGGCTCATCGTCTTTATCGCCTTTGCTATGAGTGTTTCTCTCACTCTTTACCTCATCCATAAAAAATGGTTCTAAACAGGAGTTATTATGTCACAGATTGATTTAAAAGAATTAACCAAGAAAAACCAAGAATTTATCCACATTGCAACCCAACAATTTCTCAAGGACGGAAAAACCGACGCTGAAATCAAGGCCATCCTTGAAGAAGTCATTCCTCATATCCTTGAAGAACAACCAAAAGGTGTAACTGCTCGTTCAATTTACGGAGCACCAACTCACTGGGCTCACAGCTTTAGCGAAAAAGAGCAATACGAGAAAGAACATCCAAAGGAAAACGACGATCCAAAATTGATGATGTTGGATTCAGCCCTTTTCATCACAGGACTGTTTGCAGTAGTTAGTGCCTTGATGAGCTTCTTCTCAAACCAACCAGTGGCTTACGGATTGGTAACACTTATCAGTGTAGGGGCCTTTGGTGGAGTTGCCTTTTACCTTCTCTACCACTTCATATACCGCTACTACGGACCAGATACTGACCGTAGCCAACGCCCTCCATTCTGGAAATCACTTTTGGTTATGTTAGCAACTATGTTTGCCTGGGTTCTCATCCTCTTCTTGAGTAACTTCCTTCCACAAGCCATCAATATTAGTCTCCCACCACTTGTTTTGTTGGTGATTGGAGGAGCACTTCTTGCCCTACGTTTCTACCTCAAAAAACGTTTCAACATCAAGAGCGCAAGTGCTGGACCAGCTAGATATTAAGATAAACAAAAAAAGTAGTGTGTTTTACAGACAGACTACTTTTATTATGGCTCCAAAGCATTTTTTGATTCTCCAAAGAAAAGTAGCTACATTTTCTAAAAACGTTCTAATGTAACGGCTCCCCTTAAAATCCCGAGGTTTTGTCCTTGAATCCAAGTTGTTTTTCTGTTATACTAATAAAGTAATAAGGAGAAGTATATATGACTAAACAGAGAATTAATCAAATTGTTGGTTCAATTGGTGCCTTTATCGGAATTATTGTATTTATAGCCTACATCCCCCAAATTTTTGCCAATTTACAAGGAAATAAAGCTCAACCATTCCAACCTTTATCAGCAGCTGTTTCTTGCTTAATCTGGGTCATTTATGGATGGACAAAAGAGCCTAAGAAAGACTGGATTCTAATCATTCCAAACTCGGCTGGGGTTATCCTTGGCGGACTGACCTTCCTTACTGCTCTATAAGAATGCAACTAATATAAAAAGAAAAAGCAACCACACGATTGGTTGCTTTTTTATGTATAGGATTAAGACAAGGCTAAAATAATAAAGGAGAGGCTATTGCCTAACATGTGAACAAGTAAGGGATAGTAGATATTTTCTTTTTCTTTCACATAGATGATAGAAAAGGCTAAGCCTCCACCTAGGTATCCGACTGCACCAATCCACTCTGATAAACTTACATTATGCATATGAGTCAGAGCAAAGACAAGTCCTACCAGAAGAATGCTTAGCCAAGTTGACATTTTTTTCTGCAGGTGATGCAATAAGAGTTGACGGAAAAAGAGCTCTTCGACTATAGGTCCTATAATACAGGCGAAAACGGCTATCAGTAGTGGTTGCTCTTGAAAGGTACTTTGAATATTCGACTGGTTTAGGCCTTGTCCATCTAGTCCCAAAAACCGTCTCAACATCTCTGATACAAAGCCAAAGACAACAGTCATCAGAATGAGAAAGAGCCAGCCTGTTAAGACGCCAAAGAAGAATTTTCTTTTAGTTTTTCTAATCTCATTCCATTGTTGAATCAATCTATCCTTGAACAAGAAAGAGCCGTATAGTGCTAATACTACATAGACTAGATAATTCGCAATGGCAGATGGCATCAAATAAGACAGCAATTTAACACCATCAAACACAAAGAGAACTGTATAGAGAATCGCAAATCAGAATTCCCTTATTTTTATTAGACATCATATAAGACCCTTCCATTCACAATCATTCTCATGGTCATCAACCAAACCTGCAGCTTGTAGAAATGACAAAACTGCAACAGGACCCGTAAACTTAAAGCCTCGTTTTTTGAGATCTTTGGATAATTTCTCAGATAGAGCTGTTTTGGCAGGCGCCTGGCTGTAGTCAGGCACATCATTGACGATGGTTTGTCCATCCACAAAAGACCAAAGATAGGCATCAAAAGAACCATAGTCTGCCTGCACTTGTAGAAAGGCCTGGGCGTTGGCACGTGTCGCAAAAATCTTGGCTCTATTTCGAATGATGGCTGGATTATCCAGCAAAGCTTCCAATTCGGTGTCAGTCATCTCTGCGACTGCTTTAATTTGATAGCCATAAAAGGCTTCTCGGAAAGCTTGTCGTTTGTTGAGCACCGTTTCCCAGGATAGGCCCGCCTGATAAGTCTCCATGCAGAGCAACTCAAAAAGGGCTTGGTCGTCATGGAGAGGTTGACCCCACTCCTCATCATGGTAGGCTACATATAGAGGGTTGTTCATTTTAACCCATCCACAGCGTTTTGGCATAGAAATCTCCTATTTCACCAACATCTTAAGGGCAGATTTGATATAGTTCTCAGCTGTATCTGTCGTTCCTTCAAAGAATTTCTTAATTTTCTTGAGCTCTGTTGCCTTGTAGCCCAAGGCTAACATGGCTTCCATAGCTTCTTCCAGTTCTTGGTTGTCACTGCTAGATGGAACTGCAGCCTTAGCAGGGAGGTCGTCCCCTGCCACAACCACCTTACCTTCTAGATCCAATACCATCTGTTGGGCTGTTTTCTTACCAATCTTCGGAAACTTGGTCAAGTAGGTGATGTTCTTAGTCTCGATGGCTTGAACCAAGCCAGCATTGTCATCCGCTGCGATGATGGCAAGAGCAGAAACAGGGCCAATGCCTGATACAGAAATCAAGCTGAGAAAGAGTTTCTTCTCGTCTTCTGAACGGAAACCGTAAAGTAGATGAGCATCTTCACGAACAACTTGATGCACATAGATTTGCGCTTCTTGATTGACTTGCCCTGAGTAGGCATAGGGGTTAGCTACGTGTAGGATGTAGCCGATACCGTTAGCTTCTAGAACAATGTATTTAGCAGTAATTTTGGTAATGATACCCTTTAGATATTCGTACATAATTTTCCCTTCAATTATACTCAATGAAAATCAAATCTAAACTAGGAAGCTAACCGTAGGCATGACTTGAGTTAGGCAAGGTAAGGCTGACGCAGTTTAGAGAGATTTTCTAAGAGTATTAGTATTTTCCTAGCTCTCGGAGACTCGTATGATTTTCCTGAATGCGACGGAACATCTTTTCCATGTCCGACTTAGTAAAATGCACCAAAACAGGACGTCCGTGTGGACAGTTATAGGGGTTGTCGCATTTAGAGAGCTGATAGAGAAGCTGTCTAGCAGAGTGGTCATCGATGCGATGATTGGCCTTGATGGATCGCTTGCAGGACATCATAATTGCTAGCTCTGCTCGGTATTTCTTGATTGAAACTTCCTTGGTCAAGAGGAGCATGTCGCACATCTCATAGATTCCAGACTCAATTTCCTCCTCTGCCATCCAAATGGGATGTTCGCGTAGGATGAATTGATTCTCCCCGTACTCTGCTAGAAAGACACCAACTTCCTCTAAAAGAGACATTCTTTCCTTGAGACGAAGGGCATCATCCGCAGGAAATTCAAAGATATAGGGCACTAGGAGTTGCTGCTGACTCTGGTCTACATTGCCAATGCTCTCACGGTACTCCTCGTACTTAACCCGCTCCTGAGCCGCATGCTGGTCTATGATGTAAAGTCCATCTTGACCTTGGGCAAAGAGGTAGGTCCCGTGCATTTGTCCGAAACTCCAACTCTGGGAAGCTTGAAGATTCTTCCCGTTCCAACTTGTCATAAGCCTTATCCAGACTAGCCAGGTCTAACTCTGGATGGTCCAGTTGGTCATAGCTGATAGGCTTTCTCTCTGCAAAATGCAGTTTGGCTGGCTTGGTCATCTGGTCCAAGGTTTTCTTGGCAAACAGGTTCAAATCCTGTCTTTCTTCCGTCAGATTCACCTGATGGTCTGCCACCTCAGCTTGTGTCGGTCTGGTCGGTTCATTTTTTTCATAATAGAGCGTATTTTCTCTCAGTGGCAAAGTCGTTTGCTCTACTTTTTCACGATTGCGAACAGTAGATTTTGCCAGATTTTCCAAGGCATCTGGAATCAAGGTCTGTTCCTTGAGACTCTTTGCAATAGCTTCTGAAACCAGCACCATCAGTTCTCTTTCCTTGGAAATCCGCACTTCTTGCTTGGTCGGGTGCACATTAACATCTGCTAGATAAGGATCGATATGGATGTGAATAACAGCTAGTGGAAAACGCCCCACCATGAGCTTGCTGCCGTAACCATCTAAAATGGCACGATTGAGCAGGAAGTTTTTGATATAACGGCCATTGATAAAAAGGCTAATATAGTTACGATTAGCCCGTGTCAATTCAGGCAATGAGACAAAACCAGAAATTTCAAAGTCTAGGTCAGAATTCTCAATCTCAACCATTTTTTTGGCACTAGCTAAACCATAAATCCCAGCAATGGCTTGACGCAGTTGACCCGTACCAGCTGTTCGTGTCATTTCCTTGCCATCACTAATCAGGCTAAAAGAAATCTCCGGATGGGCTAGCCCCAGACGATTGACAATGTCAATGATATGAGACAACTCTGCCTGCTGGCTCTTCATATACTTGAGACGAGCCGGTGTATTGAAAAAGAGGTCTTCCACACAAACCTTAGTCCCCACAGGACTGGTCGCTGGAATAATTTCCTCAACTTCTCCCCCACGAGCCACTAACTTGGTCCCGTGACTTGCACCATCCACCGCTGTCAACAAAGTCAAAACACTGACAGAAGCGATAGAAGGCAGAGCTTCACCACGAAAACCGAGGGTCCGAATCCGAAAGAGATCCGCTTGATTCTTAATCTTACTGGTTGCATGACGGCGGAGAGCCAACTCGACTTCATCGTGGGCAATCCCGTGTCCATTATCGGTGATTTGGATTTTCTTAAGACCAGCTTCTTCAATCTCAACGATAATCTGGTTTGAGCCAGCATCGATAGCATTTCAACTAATTCTTTGACAACGCTAGCAGGACGTTCGATAACTTCTCCTGCTGCAATCTGATTGGCCAAGACTTCTGGCAATTCAATAATATGAGACATCTTTCAGCCCCTTTCTTAACTATTTTTATCTATTTCTCTGAAAACAATACTCTTCAAAAATCAAATTCAAACCACGTCAGTCTCGCCTTGCCGTACTCGAGTACAGCCTTCGGCTAGCTTCCTCGCTTGCTCTTTGATTTTCATTGATTATAAGCTAGTGCTATTATACCATATTTCACTCGTTTCCAAAAAAGTCCGAGTAGCAACTTTCTTCCCGATTTTACTAGGTTATTTGCCAAGTTTGTGGTAAAATAGGTAGAAATAATATTTTAAAAAGGAGAAAAGACACATGCACATTTTTGATGAGCTAAAAGAGCGTGGTTTGATTTTTCAAACGACTGATGAAGAAGCTTTGCGTAAAGCCCTAGAAGAAGGTCAAGTTTCTTATTATACTGGCTACGATCCAACTGCTGACAGCCTTCACCTAGGTCACCTTGTCGCAATCTTGACCAGTCGTCGTTTGCAGTTAGCAGGTCACAAACCATATGCGCTCGTTGGCGGTGCTACAGGTCTCATCGGAGATCCGTCCTTCAAAGATGCTGAACGTAGTCTCCAAACAAAAGACACAGTAGATGGCTGGGTCAAGTCTATCCAAGGACAACTTTCTCGCTTTCTTGATTTTGAAAATGGTGAAAATAAAGCTGTCATGGTCAACAACTACGACTGGTTTGGCAGCATCAGCTTCATTGACTTCCTCCGTGATATCGGAAAATACTTCACTGTCAACTACATGATGAGCAAGGAGTCTGTGAAGAAACGGATCGAAACAGGGATTTCTTACACTGAATTTGCCTACCAAATCATGCAAGGGTACGACTTCTTTGTCCTCAACCAAGAACACAATGTAACCCTTCAAATCGGTGGTTCTGACCAATGGGGAAACATGACAGCTGGTACCGAGTTGCTTCGTCGTAAGGCTGACAAGACTGGTCACGTAATTACTGTTCCACTGATTACAGATGCCACGGGTAAGAAATTTGGTAAATCAGAAGGAAACGCAGTTTGGCTCAACCCTGAAAAGACTTCTCCATACGAAATGTACCAATTCTGGATGAACGTTATGGACGCTGACGCTGTTCGTTTCTTGAAAATCTTTACTTTCTTGTCATTAGACGAGATTGAAGACATCCGTAAACAATTCGAAGCAGCACCACACGAACGCTTGGCTCAAAAAGTCCTCGCTCGTGAAGTCGTGACCCTTGTCCACGGAGAAGAAGCCTACAAAGAAGCCCTTAACATCACTGAACAACTCTTTGCAGGAAATATCAAAAACCTTTCTGTCAAAGAACTCAAACAAGGACTTCGTGGCGTACCAAACTATCAAGTACAATCAGACGAAAATCACAATATCGTAGAATTGCTCGTATCTTCTGGTGTGGTTAACTCAAAACGCCAAGCCCGTGAAGACGTACAAATGGAGCCATCTACGTCAACGGCGACCGCATCCAAGACCTTGACTATGTCTTGAGCGACGCAGATAAGTTAGAGAACGAACTCACTGTTATCCGCCGTGGTAAGAAAAAATACTTCGTCCTTACATATTAAAAAACAGACTGGAGGCATTTGCTATCCAGTCCTTTTTTTGCTAGACTTAAACTATGAATACAAACCTCAAACCAAAACTTCAACGTTTTACTACTGCAACTGCCTTTTCCTGCCCTATCTGCCAAGAAAATCTGACCTTGGTAGAGTCCAGTCTCAAGTGTGATCATCGCCATTCTTTTGACCTAGCAAAATTTGGCTATGTCAATCTAGCTCCCCAAATCAAGCAATCTGCTAACTACGACAAGGAAAACTTTCAAAACCGCCAGCAAATCTTAGAAGCTGGATTTTATCAGGCTATCTTAGAAACCATCTCGGACTTACTAGCAACGAAGCCATCCGCAAAAACTGTCTTGGATATCGGTTGTGGCGAAGGGTTTTACTCTCGCAAACTCCAAGAAAGTCACTCTGATAAAACCTTCTATGCCTTTGACATTTCAAAAGACTCGGTCCAAATTGCAGCAAAAAGCGAACCCAACTGGACGGTTAACTGGTTTGTCGGCGACCTGGCTCATCTTCCTATAAAAGACGCTAGTATGGACATTCTACTTGATATCTTCTCGCCTGCCAACTACGGAGAATTCCAACGAGTCTTATCAAAAGATGGCATCTTGATAAAAGTCATCCCAACGGAAAATCACCTCAAGGAAATCCGTCAAATGGTACAGGACCAGCTGACAAAAAAGGACTACTCTAACCTAGATATCAAGGAACATTTCCAAGAATACTTCAGCATCCAATCTAGCCAAATAGCTTCCCTGACCAAGTCCATCACCCCAGAGCAACGCCAAGACCTGCTTAGCATGACCCCTCTACTCTTTCACGTTGATCAAAGCAAGATTGACTGGAGTCAATTAACGAAAATTACCATCGAAGCAGAGATTCTGGTTGGGAAAGCACTGTAAATTAGTTTAAATATGAAAAAACGCATCTATTCAAGATGCGTTTTTTGTTTAATCTTAGTTCAAGTGCCAGATATCTTCGTTGTACTGAGCGATTGTACGGTCAGATGAGAAGAATCCTGCTTTAGCAATGTTAACAATCACTTTATCCAACCATGCGTCACGGTCTTCGTAGTCAGCCAACATTTGCTCTTTCACTTTGATGTAGTCTTCCAAGTCAAGAAGAGTCATGAACCAGTCTTTGTTGATCAATTCATTGTAAAGACGTTCCAAGCGTTCTTTCTTACCAACTGCAAGAACAGCGTCGCTGACGATGAAGTCAATCAATGGTTTGATAGCTTCACGAGCGTAGAATTCGCTTGATTTGTAAGCTGATTTGCGTAAAGGTCGATAACAGTTTCTGAATCTTCACCGAAGATGTAGATGTTTTCGTCTCCAACCAACTCAGCGATTTCCACGTTAGCACCGTCCATAGTACCAAGAGTCAAAGCTCCGTTCAACATGAATTTCATGTTACCAGTACCTGAAGCTTCTTTAGAAGCAAGTGAGATTTGTTCTGAGATGTCACATGCTGGGATGAGGAAGCTTGCTGCAGTAACGTTGTAGTTTTCAACCATAACCACTTGCAAGTGTGGAGCTACTGCTGGGTCGTTTGCAATCACTTCTGACAAGCAAAGGATCAAGTGGATGATATCTTGAGCGATTGTGTAGGCAGGAGCTGCTTTACCACCAAAGAATACTGTGATTGGACGAGCAGGGATGTTACCAGCCTTGATGTCAAGGTATTTATGAATCACATACAATGCGTTCATTTGTTGGCGTTTGTACTCGTGAAGACGTTTGATTTGGATATCAAAGATAGAGTTTGTATTGATTTCCACACCTTGGTGTTCTTTCAAGTGACGAGCCAATTTACGTTTGTTGTGAGCCTTGATGCTTTCCAATTTCTTTGACAGTAGCCTTGTCTTCATATGAGAGAAGGTCTTCCAACTTAGAAGCATCGTGGTGCCAATCGCGTCCAAGAATCTCATCCAAGTAGTGAGACAAGCTTGGGTTGGCATGCATGAGCCAACGGCGGAATGTGATACCGTTTGTTTTGTTGTTGAATTTTTCTGGGTAGATGTCGTAGAAAGCTTTCAACTCAGAGTTCTTCAAGATTTCAGTGTGGAGTGCTGCTACCCCGTTAACACTGTATCCGTAGTGGATATCCATGTGAGCCATGTGTACACGGTCGTTTTCATCAATGATTTGAACGGCTGGGTCTTTGTATTCTGCTTTCACACGACGATCCAATTCTTTGATGATTGGTACCAAGTGAGGAACCACTTCTTCCAAGAATTCAAGAGGCCATTTTTCAAGGGCTTCAGCAAGGATTGTGTGGTTTGTGTAGGCAGTCATGCTACGAACGATAGAGATTGCTTCGTCAAGTTCGATACCACGTTCAGTCAAAAGACGGATCAATTCAGGGATCACCATTGATGGATGAGTATCGTTGATTTGTACAACTGCATAGTCAGCAAGGTCGTGCAAGTTGCTTCCTTTTTCGATCGCTTCGTCGATGATCAATTGAGCACCGTTTGAAACCATGAAGTATTGTTGGAAGATACGGAGCAATTCACCTTGACGGTCACTATCATCTGGGTAAAGGAAAAGAGTCAAGTTGCGAGCGATGTCTGTCTTGTCAAAGTTGATACCATCTTTGATGATTGAAGAATCAACTGAATCCAAGTCAAACAAACGCAAGCGGTTTTTAGTTGCTGTTTTGTAACCAGGTACATCGATATCGTAAAGAGTAGATGTCAATGTGAAGTGTGCAAATGGTACTTGGTAGCTACGGCTTGAACGAACCAACCAGTTTTGGTCAGTCAACCAAGCGTTAGGAATGGTTTCTTGTTGGTTGTTTTTAAGAACTTGTTGGAAAAGACCAAAGTGGTAGTTCAAACCAACACCGTCACCGTTCAAACCAAGTGTAGCGATTGAGTCGATAAAGCAGGCTGCCAAACGTCCCAAACCACCATTACCAAGTGATGGTTCCAATTCTACTTCTTCGATTTCGATCAACTCTTTACCTGCGTCAGCAAGTTCTTTTTTAACTTCGTCATAAAGACCAAGGTTAATCAAGTTGTTTGACAAGAGTTTACCGATCAAGAACTCAGCTGAGATATAGTAAACTTTTTTCTTACCAGTGTTCACTGGTTTTTGGCTACTTGCAAGTTTGCTGTAGTTAAGAAGAGCAAGGTAAAGCTCTTCGTTACTACATTCTGCGATAGATTTATTGTAACGATTTTGTACAAATTCTTTTAATGGTAACATTTTTTGTGTCTCCTGATAATGTCTTATTTCTTTAATTCTACCAAATTTTCATTGATTCGGCGATAAATTGTAGTCAAGTCAAGCAAAGTTTCTTCGACAGCAGGAGTCAATTGATCCTCTGTCATACGCCATGACCAGTTTCCACCAAGAGTAGACGGGAAGTTCATACGAGCTGAACCATCCAACTCTAGCAAATCTTGCATAGTAGCGATAGTCATAAAGCTTACTGATGAGAAGGCTGTACGAAGCATAGCATGTACTACTGTTTCATATTCCTTACGGTTTGTGTAACGTGCCATGTACTCACGAGTTGGATCGTCGATTTCATTGCGATACCAACCAAGAACAGTGTTGTTATCGTGTGTTCCTGTGTACATAACTGAGTTGGCTGGTGCCAAGTGTGGGCTGTCGATACTTTCGTGCTCTGGGTTGAAGGCAAATTGAAGGACTTTCATTCCTGGGAATCCAGTGCGTTCACGTAGTTCAATAACTTCGTCAGTCATGAATCCAAGGTCTTCTGCGATGATGTTCAAGTCACCAAGTTCCTCTTTAACCGCTGCAAAGAGTTTGTAGTCAGGTCCTTTCACCCATTTACCAGGTGCTGCTGTTTCAGAACCAGCAGGGATTTCCCAGTAAGATTCAAATCCACGGAAGTGGTCGATACGAACGATGTCGTAGATTTTGAAGCTTTCACGCAAGCGTTCAATCCACCATTTGTAGCCATCTTTGTCCATAGCTTCCCAGTCATAGATTGGGTTACCCCAGAGCTGACCAGTAGCAGAGAATTCATCTGGTGGGCAACCTGCGATGCAAGTCGCTTTTCCATTTTCATCTGTTTTAAATAGATGTGGATTAGCCCACATATCGCTTGAGTCTTCCGCTACATAGATAGGCATATCTCCGACAATCTCGATGTGGTTTTCGTTAGCGTATGCTTTCAATTTCAACCATTGTTGGAAGAAAAGATATTGGGTTACGCGGTGGTAAACAAGATTATCAGCTAATTGTTCACGGTAACTTTCAAGAGTTGAGGCTTTACGAGCACGTGCATCTGCATCTGGCCATTCTGTCCAAGCAAGATTGTCAAAATGCTCTTTGATAGCCATATACTCTGCAAAGAGTTCAAGCCATGATTGGTTTTCCTGAGTAAATTTTTCAAAATCTTTGACATCCCCAACTTCAAGGAAACGTTTAACAGCTTTCTCTAAAAGTGGACGACGTGCATAGTAGATTTTAGCGTAGTCAACTTCAGTTGGGTTGCTGCCGAAGTCAACTCCCTCAAGATCACTTGCTTCCAACAAGCCTTGTTCTACTAAAACATCAAGATCGATAAAATGAGTGTTCCCAGCAAAGGCTGAGAATGATTGGTATGGAGAATCTCCATAGCTGGTTGTTCCTAAAGGAAGGATTTGCCAGTAACGTTGCTTCGTGCGAACCAAGAAGTCAACGAAATCATAGGCGCTTTGACCAAATGATCCGATTCCGTATGCTCCTGGAAGTGATGAGATGTGCATCAACACACCGCTTTGACGTTTTTTCATATTAGCACCTCGCGTGTTTGTAGTTAAGAGTTTCATATTTATATGCGCAAACGTTTGCGCTATTTTAAGTATAACCCATTTCCAAAAGAAATGCAAGCGTTTGTAAAAAAAGTTTTTTGATTTTATTTAGATTGTTAAAAATGAAATTTACTATATCTTCCTTTGTCGCTTTAATTATTTTTTTAAAAATTGCGCAATCGTTTCCATTGGCCTGTTTTTTTGAAAAATTTCTTCTTAAATATTTACTTTTTTTTCTTCTATCGTACTGACATTTTTTTCGTTTCTTCTTAATTTTAAACTTTTTTAAAAAAATTTTTTTCAAAAAAAACTCTTGCAACCGTTTTTCCGTTTGTGCTATACTATGGTCATAAGGGAAAACGTTTGCGTTTCCTCGAAATTAAAATTTGTTATTCTTTAGGAGGAATACACTATGTCAACTAAATTCATGAAGAGCGCTGCTGTACTTGGTACTGCTACTCTTGCTAGCTTGCTTTTGGTAGCTTGCGGAAGCAAAACTGCTGATAAAGCTGCTAATACTAGCTCATCTGAAGCAAAAGAAATCACTTTCTACGTTGAAGACCAATATAAAGCTTACGCTGAGAAAGTTGCTGCTGCTTATGAAAAAGAATCAGGAACAAAAGTTAACATCAAATCTGGTGACCAACTTGGTGGACTTGACAAACTTTCTCTTGACAACCAATCAGGTCAAGCTGCTGACGTTATGATGGCTCCATACGACCGTGTAGGTAGCCTTGGTACTGACGGACAACTTTCAGAAGTTACTTTGAGCGACGGTGCTAAAACAGATGATACTACTAAATCTCTTGTAACAGCATCTGACGGTAAAGTTTATGGTGCTCCAGCTGTTATCGAGTCACTTGTTATGTACTACAACAAAGACTTGCTTAAAGAAGCTCCAAAAACTTTCGCTGAATTGGAAGAACTTGCTAAAGATAGCAAATACGCTTTCGCTGGAGAAGACGGAAAAACTTCTGCATTCCTAGCTGACTGGACTAACTTCTACTACGCATACGGACTTCTTTCTGGTAACGGAGCTTACGTATTTGGTGATAACGGTAAAAATCCTAAAGACATCGGTCTTGCTAACGATGGAGCAATCAAAGGTATCGAATACGCTAAGTCTTGGTACGAAAAATGGCCTAAAGGTATGCAAGATGGAACAGCTGCTGCAAACTTGATCCAAACTTCATTCCAAGAAGGTAAAACAGCTGCTATCATCGATGGTCCTTGGAAAGCTCAAGCATTCAAAGATGCTAAAGTAAACTACGGTGTTGCTACTATCCCAACTCTTCCAAACGGAAAAGAATACTCAGCATTCGGTGGTGGTAAAGCTTGGATCATCCCATCAAGCACTAAGAACCTTGAAGGCGCACAAAAATTTGTAGACTACCTTGTATCAACTGAACAACAAAAAGCATTCTACGAAGCAACTAACGAAATCCCAGCTAACACTGAAGCACGTGCATACGCTGAAGGCAAAAACGATGAGTTGACTACAGCTGTTATCAAACAGTTCAAGAATGCTCAACCAATGCCAAACATCTCACAAATGTCAGCAGTTTGGGAACCAGCTGCAAACATGCTCTTTGACGCTGTAAGTGGCAAGAAAGATGCTAAAACAGCTGCAGATGATGCTGTAACATTGATCAAAGAAACTATCAAACAAATTTGGTGAATAATTGAAATTGTTCAAAAGGGGGAGTCGAAATCCCCCTTTGAATTTATCAATTTAAACCTATATATTTACCTTTCCATAAGGAAACCAGTATCATATGAAAGGAGTATTTATGGAAAAGCAACAACCTAGTAAAGCAGCCCTGCTGTCTATCATTCCTGGGTTAGGACAAATCTACAACAAACAAAAAGTCAAAGGTTTTATCTTCCTTGCTGTGACATTAGTTTTTGTCCTTTATTTCCTATCGCTTGCAGCGCCTGAATTGAGCAACTTGATCACACTCGGTGAAAAACCGGGCCGTGATAACTCCCTGTTTATGCTGATTCGCGGAGCCTTCCATTCAATTTTTGTGGTTGTCTACTTCCTCTTTTATATTTACAATATCAAAGATGCTCATACAATCGCAAAACAAATTAACAATGGTATTCCAGTCCCACGGACATTAAAAGAAATGATTAGAGGTATCTATGAGAATGGATTCCCTTATCTTTTGATCATCCCATCTTACGTCGCTATGACATTCGCGATTATCTTCCCTGTTATCGTAACATTGATGATCGCATTTACAAACTACGACTTCCAACACTTACCACCAAATAAATTGTTGGATTGGGTTGGGTTGACTAACTTTAGCAACATCTGGAGCTTAAGTACCTTCCGTTCAGCCTTTGGTGCAGTTCTTTCTTGGACAATCATCTGGGCTCTATCTGCTTCTACTTTGCAGATTGTCATTGGTATCTTTACAGCTATTATTGCTAACCAACCATTTATCAAGGGTAAACGTATCTTTGGTGTTATCTTCCTTCTTCCTTGGGCAGTACCAGCCTTTATCACTATCTTGACTTTCTCAAATATGTTCAACGATAGTGTTGGTGCCATCAATACTCAAGTAATCCCTCTCTTTGCTAAGGTTCTTCCATTCCTCGATGGAGCACTTATCCCTTGGAAACAGACCCAACTTGGACTAAGATTGCCTTGATTATGATGCAAGGTTGGCTTGGATTCCCATATATCTACGTTTTGACCTTGGGTATCTTACAGTCTATCCCTAACGACCTCTACGAAGCGGCTTACATCGATGGTGCCAATGCTTGGCAAAAATTCCGTAACATCACTTTCCCAATGATTTTGGCTGTTGCGGCGCCTACATTGATCAGCCAATACACCTTTAACTTTAACAACTTCTCTATCATGTACCTCTTCAATGCTGGTGGTCCTGGTAGTGTCGGTGGTGGAGCTGGTTCAACAGATATCTTGATTTCATGGATCTACCGTTTGACAACAGGGACATCTCCTCAATACTCAATGGCTGCTGCCGTTACCTTGATCATCTCTATCATTGTCATCTCTATTTCTATGATTGCATTCAAGAAACTACACGCATTTGATATGGAGGACGTCTAAGATGAATAATTCAATTAAGCTCAAACGTAGACTGACTCAAACCCTTACTTACTTATACTTGGTTGGCCTTTCAATCGTCATTATCTATCCTCTTTTAATTACGATCATGTCAGCCTTCAAGACTGGTAACGTCGTAGCCTTTAAGCTTGATAGTAACGTCGACTTTAGCTTTGCTAACTTTCAAGGACTCTTCACTGAAACCTTGTACGGTACTTGGTACCTTAACACGTTGATCATTGCCTTGATTACAATGGCTGTTCAAACAAGTATCATCGTCTTAGCAGGTTATGCATACAGCCGTTATAACTTCTTGGCTCGTAAACAAAGTTTGGTCTTCTTCTTGATTATCCAAATGGTGCCAACAATGGCCGCTTTGACAGCCTTCTTCGTTATGGCGCTTATGCTAAATGCCCTTAACCAAAGCTGGTTCCTCATCTTCCTCTACGTTGGTGGAGGTATCCCGATGAACGCTTGGTTGATGAAAGGTTACTTTGACACCGTGCCAATGTCTCTAGATGAATCTGCAAACTAGATGGTGCCGGACACTTCCGCCGCTTCTGGCAAATTGTTCTTCCTCTTGTTCGTCCAATGATTGCTGTACAAGCTCTCTGGGCCTTCATGGGACCTTTCGGGGATTATATCCTCTCTAGTTTCTTGCTTCGTGAGAAAGAATACTTCACCGTTGCCGTTGGTCTCCAAACCTTCGTTAACAATGCGAAAAATATGAAGATTGCCTACTTCTCAGCAGGTGCTATCCTCATTGCCCTTCCAATCTGTATTCTCTTCTTCTTCCTACAAAAGAACTTTGTTTCAGGACTTACAAGTGGTGGCGAGAAGGGGTAATATACCCTCGCCACCCTTTTTCATTTTTGAACTTGTACATCGATTCGCTTTTGAGAAACAAGAGCTTGCTGAGATTCCCTTATAAGTTAGTGGACGAATCATAAGAAACATTCACTTTTACCTAGGATTCTACTATCCCCGCTTGAAATAAAAAACAGTTCTCTATATAATACTCGTATAGAAAAATGACTATAGAAAGAGATTTATGTTACCATATCCATTTTCTTATTTTAATAGTATTTGGGGATTCCGTAAGCCCCTATCTCAACGTTTTGGTCTCAACTGGTTTCAACTGATTTTCACCAGTATCTTCTTGATTAGCTTGTCTATGGTGCCCATCGCCATTCAGAATAGTTCTCAGGAATCCTATCCTTTAGAAACTTTCATCGATGATGTCTATGCTCCTTTGACAGACGAGGTCGTTCAGGATCTAGCTACCAATGCTCAGATCACAAACGGTCAGTTTACCTATAGTGGGAACAAGCCAAGTCAGCCTTCTATTCATCTAGGAGGAGAAGAGATTTATTCCTATCCTGATGACTTACTTCTCGACTTTAGAACCGATCAACTGGTTATTAGTAAACAAGGAAAAGAGTTGACCAGCATCCGCTATCATGCCATCACAACTGATAGTTTCCAAAGCAAGGAAAGTTTAACCCAAGCTATTTCCAAAGACTGGTATCAACAGAATCGTGTCTATATTAGCCTCTTCCTGGTCTTAGGTGCTAGTTTCCTCTTTGGACTAAATTTTTTCATTGTCGCTTTAGGCGCTAGCCTTTTGCTCTACTTTACGAAAAAATCACGTCTCTTCTCATTTAAGACCTACAAAGAGTGCTATCATTTTATTTTGAACTGTTTAGGATTACCAACTTTACTGACCATGATTCTAGGTCTCTTGGGCCAAAATATGACGACTTTGATTACTGTTCAAAACATTTTATTTGTTCTATACCTGGTCACTATCTTTTATAAGACTCATTATCGTGATCCAGACTACCAAAAGTAGGAGATTATTATGCCTGTTACGATTAAAGACGTGGCCAAGGCTGCAGGAGTTTCACCTTCAACCGTAACCCGTGTTATTCAAAACAAATCAACCATTAGTGACGAAACCAAAAACGAGTTCGAAAGGCAATGAAAGAACTTAATTATCATCCTAACCTTAATGCTCGAAGTCTCGTTAGCAGTTATACCCAAGTTATTGGTTTGGTACTTCCAGATGATTCAGACGCTTTCTACCAAAATCCTTTCTTCCCTTCTGTTCTTAGAGGGATTGCACAGGTTGCCTCAGAGAATCACTATGCTATTCAGATTGCGACCGGTAAGGATGAAAAAGAGCGTTTAAACGCCATTTCACAAATGGTCTACGGAAAACGTGTGGACGGTCTTATCTTCTTGTATGCTCAAGAAAATGACCCCTTGGTACAACTAGTTGTCGATGAGCAATTTCCCTTCCTCATTCTTGGAAAATCACTTTCCCCTTTTATTCCGCTTGTTGATAATGATAATATTCAAGCTGGATTTGATGCGACCGAATATTTCATCAAAAAAGGATGTAGTCGAATTGCTTTCATTGGTGGTACCAAGAAGCTCTTCGTTACCCAGGACCGTCTGACAGGTTACGAGCAAGCTCTTCAAGAACACAATCTACCCCTTGATAGCCAACGTACCTTCTTTGCAGACGAGTTTCTAGAAGAAAAGGGCTATAACTTTAGTAAGCAACTCTTTAAACACGACCCTCAGACCGATGCTATTATCACAACGGATAGTCTCTTAGCCGAAGGTGTCTGTAACTACCTCAACGAACACCAGCTTGATGTTCCAGTCCTTAGCTTTGACTCAGTAAATCCAAAGCTGAATCTAGCTGCCTATGTCGATATCAATAGTCTTGCCCTTGGGCGAACGTCATTTGAAACCATTCTTCAAATCATCAATGATGTCAAAGAAAATCGTCAAATCTGCTATCGTCAAGTGATCGCACACGAAATCGTTGAAAAATAAAAACCAACTCTCTTTTTCGAGTTGGTTTTTTTGTAATCTATTTTTATAAATGATTATACTCAATGAAAATCAAAGAGTAAACTAGGAAGCTATCTGCAGGTTGCTCAAAACACCGTTTTGAGGTTGTGGATAGAACTGACGAAGTCAGTAACACATATACGTCAAGGTGAAGCTGACGTGGTTTGAATTTGATTTCGAAGAGTATTAGTTTTCAACCTCGACAAATCGTCCTAGAATATGGACATTCTCTGAGACAGATACAAAGGCTGTTGGATCAACTTGCTTCATAATCTGTTTAAAATCATTGAACTCTGCACGAGTGATAACCGTAATCAAAATCGCCTTACGCTCATGGTTATAAGTCCCTTCGGCATCATGAATCATGGTCGCACCACGATGCAATTTGTGATGGATTTTCTCAATGACTGCATCTGGATTGCTCGTGACTATCATAGCCTGCATGCGTTTTTGTTTGGTGAAAACTGCATCTGTGACACGACTTGATACGAAAATGGTAATCATAGAATAGAGAGCATATTTCCATCCAAAGGTCAATCCTGCAATCAGCATGATTGTACCGTTCACCAAGAAAGAGATGCTTCCGACATTACGACCTGTTTTCTTACGGATGGTAAGACTGACAATATCGGTTCCCCCGCTGGAAATGTTATGGCGTAAAGCAAATCCGATTCCCAGCCCCATGACGACTCCCCCAAACAGGGCATTGATGATAGGATCTTCTGTCAATACCACCACTGGTATAAACTGGATAAAGAGCGAGCTCATGGATACCGTGATAAAGGTGAAAATCGTGAACTTATGCCCTATCTGGCGCCAAGCTAAAATCATGAGTGGAATATTGATACAATAGAAAGCGACAGAGATTGGGATGTGGAAATGAAACCAGTAGTTACTAAGACTTGAGATAATCTGTGCTAAACCTGTTGCACCACTTGAATAAACGTGTCCTGGTTGGAAGAAGAAATTGACAGCGACAGCTGATAAATCCATATACCAGAGAAGCTGAGATTTTTTCATCGTATTTTTCTTTAGAAATTCCTTGTAAGACACGTAAGATTTTTACGCGATGAGCAAAGCGACGCAAATAATAGTGCCACTTCTTAGTTTGTTTCGTTTGTTTCATCTTGTTCTACTTGTAGATTGAGTTCTTCTAGTTGTTTAAGAGCTACTGTTGATGGCGCCTGCGTCATCGGATCAGTCGCTTTGTTGTTCTTCGGAAAGGCAATGACTTCACGGATATTCTCTTCTCCTGCTAAGAGCATTACAAAGCGGTCAAGTCCGATAGCCAAGCCCCCGTGTGGTGGGAATCCATAGTCCATAGCTTCCAAAAGGAAACCAAATTGGTCATTGGCTTCTTTAGCTGAGAATCCAAGAGCCTTGAACATGCGTTCTTGTAATTCCTTTTGGTTGATACGAAGGCTACCACCACCAAGCTCATAACCGTTCAAGACGATGTCATAGGCAATAGCACGAACCTTAGCCAAATCCCCCTTCGAGTTCATGGGCAGTATCTGCCTGAGGAAGGGTAAATGGATGGTGGGCACTCATATAACGGCCTTCTTCCTCAGACCATTCAAACATTGGCCAGTCAACTACCCAGAGGAAGTTAAACTTATCATTATCAATCAAGCCAAGCTCTTTTGCAATACGTCCACGAAGGGCGCCAAGTGTTGCGTTAGCTACTTCAAGTGTGTCAGCCACAAAGAGAACCAAGTCTTTGTCTTCAAGACTAAGCGCACTTGTTAAATCGTCTTGAATGGCAGTCAAGAACTTCGCAACTGGTCCGTTTAATTCGCCATCAACAACCTTGACCCAAGCAAGACCTTTGGCACCGTACTGTTTGGCTACTTCTGTCATCTTGTCGATATCTTTACGTGAGTAGTTGTCTGCTGCGCCTTTAACGACGATGGCTTTAACTGCAGGAGCTTCTGAGAAGACTTTGAAATCAACACCCTTGACTACTTCTGTCAAGTCTTGAAGCAACATCTCAAAACGAGTATCAGGCTTGTCAGAGCCATAAAGAGCCATAGCATCATCGTACTTCATACGAGGGAATGGCAGCGTTACTTCGATGCCTTTTGTCTCCTTCATCACGCGCGCAATCAAGCCTTCTGTGATATCTTGGATTTCTTGCTCAGTCAGGAATGACGTTTCCAAGTCTACCTGGGTAAATTCAGGCTGGCGGTCACCGCGCAAGTCTTCATCACGGAAACATTTGACGATTTGGTAGTAACGGTCAAATCCCGCATTCATCAACAACTGTTTTGTAATCTGCGGACTTTGAGGAAGGGCATAGAAATGCCCTTTATTGACACGAGATGGCACCAAATAGTCACGCGCCCCTTCTGGTGTTGACTTAGAAAGGAATGGTGTTTCCACATCGATAAATTCTAACTCATCCAAGTAGTTGCGGATAGAATGCGTTACCTTGGCACGAAGTTTAAGGTTTTCTAACATCTCTGGACGACGGAGGTCAAGGTAACGGTAACGTAGACGGGTATCATCGTTTGCCTCAATGCCATCCTTGATTTCAAATGGTGTTGTTTTGGCTGTATTCAGAACCGTAAGAGCTGTCACATTCAGCTCAACTGCTCCAGTCGCCAATTTATCATTGGCCTGCTCACGTGCTGCAACCTGACCAGTCACCTCGATGACGTATTCGCTACGAAGGCTTTCAGCTGTTGCCATCACTTCCGCAGAAACTTTCTCAGGATTGATAACCAACTGCATAATCCCTTCACGGTCACGAAGGTCGATAAAGATCAAGCCACCCAGGTCACGACGACGGGCAACCCAACCTTTCAAGGTAATTTCTTGTCCGATGTGTTCCTCACGAACACGACCAGCATACATACTGCGTTTCATTTCTTCTCTCCTCTTGTATTCTGTTACTATTTACCATAAAAGCGCAGGCTCTTCATGAAAATCATCAGAAAAGTTGAGAGAATCCTCTTATAAATGAAAAAATCCAGCAAAGTCATTCGCTGGATTTGAGTTTTCTTTATTTTTTACGCTTTTCAGCAATCTCTTCTGTCTTCTTAGGAAGGACAATTTCTGTCACATAAGCTGTCGCAAATCGTATCACTCCTGCGATAGGAGCAAAGATAATCGCTAGATTGTTATAAAAGAAATCTCCCTTAATGAAATAGACAAGTAGACCGATCACAAAGAAGAGAAATACAGCCTGAATGACTGCTAATAATAGTACTCGTTTCATGATTTCCTCCTGAGTCTATTATAGCATGACTATCATTAAAAATGCGATTAAATTATTCAAAGCATGTAGGGCTATACTATAAGCCAAACCACCCTTGCTGATATAAGCCAAGCCCATGCTAAACCCAAGTGAAGCATAAACTAGGAACTGTAGTGGAGTTCCAGGAAAATGAACAAGAGCAAAAATGAGACTACTTACAAGAAGAAAGAGAGCTGTTTGCTTGATGTTATCTTGCTGAGGGAAGACAAAGCGAGCTAGCATACCTCTAAAGGTTAGCTCTTCTGTCAGGGGTGCAAAGACAACCACCATAAAGAAAGAGAAAAGAGGTTGATTATGAGTCAATTCTTCTACCATCTTTTGATTGACTGATGGATCATTTGGTAAAAAGTTTTCGGCAACAATGACAAGGACCCATACCAAGGCAGGCAGCCAGATGTATTTGTTAAGGGCCGTTTTTTCTATTGTAACAGTTCCTGTCTTATACCACTTGTAGGTAACGAAGGTGAAGATTCCTGCTAATAAGACATAAACAGGGACAGCAACGTAGTTAGGTGCTCCCAATATCAAGGCGGCTAAACCTACGCCCTGAATAAAACTATAGACCATAAGAAATGATAAAAAGGCAAGGCTATACCAGCCGATATTTTTAAGTGTTTTCATAAGTTTCTCCTATTTGAAATAACGTTTTGTTTTGCGCAATTGTGCAACATTCATATACAAATGGATGACAACTGCCACAAGCAGAGCAACCAACTGTACTTGCCCTAATATCATAGATAAAACTACTAAGACGACATAGATACCTGGAATGAGGAGCTGATTGATCTTGAACAAAATCAAGTAAGCTTCTTCCATTTCAGCCTGTTTTTCTCCCTCATCATAAGTATCGAGATATTCCAAAACTTCCTTTGGAGTCGCCATAATAGAGAGTTTGTAGTTACGAATCTTGCTGGTGATTTTTAGACAGTAGCTACCCACCCATATACCTAAAGCTATCAAAAGTATAGTTGTAATTGCTAGACCGAAACCACCTACATCTAAGAGCAGACAGGCCGTCATACTAATTTGGCATGCATTCCAAGTCACCGTACCATAATCTAAGAAACGATACATATCAAGGTAGGCTTGCTCGTTTTTTTCATCCTCTTCTTCTCTTTGATAATTCTGATAAGCCTGATGACTTTTTCTACTGAAATAAAAGGTTAGAATCACCGTAATCAGACCTAGACCAAGAAAAATTGAGTACAAGGCAATGATTACTTGAGCTTGACTGATCCCTAAAGGATTAACACTAAGGAAACCAGCAAGTATTCCTAATAAAACTCCTGCAAGAAAAAGCTTCAGTGCAAAAATGATATGTTTCTTTTCCATCTTTCAACCTCTTTCTAAAACAAACCAGACAACCATTGACCAAAGACCTTACCTGATTCGAAGATAGCGGTCAAGCCTTCTGTTCCAAGTGACTCCAAAAGCAAACAAACAACAACTAATAGAATAGCTTGATTTCTTGCTTTTTTCGCCCCATCCCCCAAGGGATCATTGCCAAGCCAACCTGCTAGATAGGCATAGAGCGTCATTGTTAGAATCCCGACCTCAGTAGAAGAGAGGAACAACAAGACTGTCACCAAACGAACGATATTGGTTTGGATGTTAAAATAATTTCCTATACCCGCACAAACACCTGCAAGTTCTTTGTGCTCAGTATCTACTTGAAAACCTGCTAAAAACTCTTTCATAACTTTTCTCCTTTTACGATTTCTTTAAACTTTATCTTTCTCTCTACCCATCTAAAGACTAATAGGAGAATGATGTTGATCCAGAAGAGATATTTACTGTCAACGATTGTAAACCAACCAAATAAGGTTCCAATCATAGCCAAAAGATTCACGATAAACACAAGAATACATAGATAATAAATCACTTTATACTTGTTCATCATTCGTCCTCCTCTAAGCGAAAGACCGACTCAACTGGCTCATGGAATATCTGAGCAATCTTCAGGGCAATGACGATGGATGGCGTGTACTCATCCCGCTCTAGCAAACTGATGGTTTGCCTGGACACACCTGCTAGTTTTGCCAGTTCGGTTTGATTGAGGCCATCGCGAGCCCGAAGCTCTTTTAGACGATTTTTTAGCATGTCTTGACTCCTTTGTTCTTAACTTTATTTCATTGTAACACATCTTTTTATTTTTGACAAGTATTTTTGTCAAAAAGTTTAAGATTTTTGTCATTTTGCAAAAGAAAACAGTCAGGAGTGGTATCCTGACCGTATTTTTTCTTATATTTGATAGAAGATTGCTTACTCGGCTGACGCAGCGTCTTGACTTTCTTTCAGTTGCTTTTTATCATCCTTTTTGTAATCTTTTCGGATGATATAGAGCGTTGTTAGGCTGATTAGAGTCAAAATAGCCCCTGTAATCGTCCCTTTTTGAGAGAAGGTAAATTCTACTTTGTGTTGTCCAGAAGTAATCGGGAAGGAAATAAAACTATTCCATGCTTTTGTCACTGGGACAGCCTTACCATCCACTTTCACCTTCCAACCCTCACTATAAGGGATCGAGGTCATCATATATTTGCTGTCATCGGTAATATTCACTGAACCTACAATATGAGTGTTCGTAAATTTCTCAACTTGCAGGCCTTGTGCTTTTCGTTTCTAATGCACTTTGAATTTGACTGATTTCTGCACGATAAACACCTGCGTTTGAAAGGTCAACTTTATCTGTTTTAAAGCGGAACTCAAGTACAGATTCTTGATTCTCCGCCTTGTCTGCGATTTGCCATAGTTGGCGTTGCGTATTTCTCTTGGAATGAGTGAACCACTTGCCATTCAGAAGGACGGAATAATCTTTCTCTGAATTGAGACTTGCAGGCACAAAGAAATAGTAAGTCAAATCTGTTCGCGGAGTAATTCGGTAGCGAACGATTGCATCCTTAGAAGAATCTACACGCTTGTAAACTGCGGTTCCTTTTTCTTTGTCGACATTTTCTTCTGTAAGATTTTCTGTTTCGACATCTCCATAGGCTAAAGGTTTGAAGTAGTCGAGGTAGTTTTCCTCGCCTTTTTTCACGCCTTCCATAGAGTTGAGTATGATATTTTGATTTTGAATTGCGTTGTTTCTGCCGAAGTTGATATTTCTTACCAAATCATTTGTTCCATAGGCTAATGGGAAAGAATTTGGATTTTCGTACACGATATAACGCTCATCCTCATAGACCTTCTTCGTGAAATAACGATTCATATCAAAACGACTGGCAAAGCGAGTAAAATACATTCTCTCTGGATGAGCTTCTTTCTCAGTAGGATCCTTGTCTTTGACATCCATGTAGTAACGAACACCGTATAAGGCATCTGTCAACAGAGTCCCATTTTCATACTCAGTTGCCGCATTAATCCCTTGGTCACCCATATAGGCAAATTGATCCATGGTAGTACGCTCTAAGCTTGAACTAAAGGTACTTAAACCTGGGTATGAAACAAGTGATGGCACTGTTTTTGAATAGGCAAAGGTTGTGGCGATTCTATAAAATGGTTGATCTGCTTGTTTCTGAACATCATCTGTCACTTGTTTTACAGATACCGTCGCATCTACAAACTTATCTACATCTGCATACCCAAAGGTCACTTGAGATAGATAGGCATTGTAGCCTAACTCAAAGATTGTTAGGGCAGACAAGGCAAGAATGGCTAATCTGGTCATTCTTGAGCGCAGTAAGAATATAACTGCCAAGTAGACCAGTACGGTTAATACAACCTGAGATAAGAAATATCCTGTTTGAAGAAGAATTCCTAGAAGAAGCACGATAGACCCAGCTATCAGCAGCATGATTTTTTTCACTTTTGGAGCTTTACGAGACCGACTCCAATAGAGATAAGAGAAGGCTACAGTGATAGCTATGAGCAAAGTCCAAAACACAACAACATTCTTTGATAGGAACTGAGTCAGTGCTTCTGGCTGTGTTTTTGGAAGATAGGTGAATTTCTTTGTATAGAGATAAATTGCTGATAAAGCCAGTAATGCAACTGAAAGCAGCTTCCCTTTGCGAGAAATCTCTACTTGTCCCTTAACTACTTGATAAGCTAAAACGAGCATAAAGAAAGAGAAAAGCCATGAGAAACGGAAGAAGAATCCAGCTGGATTTTGCCCCATATGCCAGATTTTGCTCACAAATTCATTGACAAAGGAAATGAAGAAGACAAGGGTGACCGCACCTGCAGCCCAACGTTTTTCCTTGGCTACCTGTTTCGATGTAAAGTAAAGGATAAAACCTAAAAATCCTAAAGCACCAATATAGATATTTGGAAGATTTGGTCCAGCCGACCAGCCTGAAGCAGTATCAAAGCCACCGATAGCCAACTTCGATAAGATATCCACAGGGTTGATCTGAAAGGCGAAGGAGAACTTCATGGCATCTCCAACCTGACCCTTACTCTCAAGGAGATTATAAAAGACTGGCACAATCAATACCGAAGCCGTCGCAACCCCAATGACAGAAAAGGCAAATGTTTTTACCAAAGGACTTAGGAAGTGTTTCAGCTTCTGCTTCAAGTCTCCTTGGATAGAGAGACGTGGTGAACTATAATAGCAAGAGTATAGAACGATAAAAATCGAAATCATATAGCCCATATAGAACTGTAGAAAGACTGTTAGCCCCAGAATAAAAGCATAACGATAGGGGCTTCCACCATCCAAGAGTTCTTCCAGATAAACGATGACGAGCGGTAGCATAATCATGGCATCATAGAAAATAACGTTCATCTGATAGGAAACGAGCATCCCTGAAAGAGCATAGGCTGTTGAAAATAAAGGCACTAGCCACAAACGTGACTCTGCTCCCTTATAACGCTTAATAAGGAAGTAAGAGAATGAAAGGCCGATGGCTCCATATCTGAGCCAAATAGTCAGGAACACTGCTAGACCATAGTGTTTGAAGGGGATAAGAATATAAAAAATATTAAAAGGGCTCATCAAGTAATAGCCTAAAACCCCTATCATGTCCCCACCGAGAGATTTGGTAAAGGAATAAGTCAGGCTACTCAAATCACCAGAAAGTACCGCATTCTTAAGCAAGCCAAAAAAGCTGATATACTGCTGACCAAAGTCAACTGCCATCAGACTTTTGTTCCCAAAGGGATAGTTACCCATAAAAAACCACACGACCAACATGATGGTCATCGGTAGTAAGGTACTTATCGTATAAAGCAAGGCTTTGGGATGTTTTTCTTTCAACTCTTGCAATTGCATTAACCACTTATTCATGATTGATTTCTCCTATGTCATCTTAACCAATCTTATCTTTTTCAGCTTGGTCAATATTGCTTTTTGCAATGATAAAGTGAGGACGTTGCTTCACTTCGTAGTAAATCTTCCCGATATACTCTCCAAGCACACCGATGAAAATCAGCTGCACACTGCTAAACAAGATAATCGCCGCTATTGTCGTGAAATAACCACTCGTATAGTCGGAAGAGAAGATAAATTTGCAAAACTCATAAACAATATAGAGAAGAGACAGAGCCATACTGACAAAACCAAATTGGATACAAATTCGGAGCGGGCGATCATTAAATGAAATAATCCCCTGGAAAGCATAGTTCATAGACTTCTTAAAGCCGAATTTACTTTTTCCTGCTTTACGAACTTCATTTCTATAAGGGATGACCTTCTCTTTAAAACCAATCCACTCATAGAGCCCTTTATTAAATCGATTGTACTCTGGAAGTGAAACAAATACATCTACAGCTCTCTTGCTGAGGAGACGCAACTCAGACTTCCCGTCTGTCAATTTGACATCCATAGAGTGGTTCGAGAATTTATAAAAACTACGAGCAAAGAAACTTCCTAGGAAAGACTCCCCTTCTCGACTTCTCTGGCCACTGACGATATCGTAACCTTCCTTATATGCTTCTACAAAGAGAGGGATTAGGTAAGGCGGATGTTGCAAATCTCCATCCATCACCATGACTGCGTCACCAGTAGCATACTTAAAACCAGCAAGAATTCCACTCTCGCGTCCAAAGTTTCTACTAAAGCTGATATACTTGACCCGTGGATGTTCATTCGCAATAGCATCGATTAGCTCTAGAGTGCTATCGCTGCTCCCGTCATCTACATAAAGAATTTCATAATCAGATAGTTGTTCCGATAAAATCATGCTATCTAACTGCTCAGAAATGGCTTTATGCGTTTGAGCTAGAACTAATTCTTCGTTTAAAAGAGTGATAAGAATTGATAGTTTCATCTAAATGCTCCATGTACTATTTACTTTTAAAAAAGGAGAGAACCTTGCTCTCTCCCCTTTAAAGAAACTTAACTATTACTTGTTGGAATATTTACGTTTCAATACGACGGTACTTGATAAGATAACGATTCCTGAAAATACCAATCCAGTCCCCATAGCTTCCCCAGTTTTAGGAAGTTCTGGTTTTTCCTCTGTAGTTGTTGTTCTTGGAACATCTGGTTTTGAGGTTGTCGTAGTCGTTGTTGAAGTGGTTGTTGGCTCTTCCGTTGTTGTAGTTGTTGTCGAAGTGGTCGTTGACTCTTCTGTTGTTGAAGTGGTCGTCGGCTCTTCGGTCGTTACTGTAGTCACCTCAGTTGTTGCTTCTGTTGTTTCAGAAGTTGATCCTGTAGTTGCCTCAGTTGTTGCTTCTGTTGTTGTAGTTGTCGTTGGCTCTTCTGTCGTTGTCGTAGTTGAAGTAGTCGTTGGCTCTTCTGTCGTTGTCGTAGTCGAAGTAGTCGTTGGCTCTTCCGTCGTTGTTGTCGTTGAAGTAGTCGTCGGCTCTTCTGTCGTTGTTGTAGTTGAAGTAGTCGTTGGCTCTTCCGTTGTTGTTGTCGTCGAAGTAGTCGTTGGCTCTTCCGTTGTTGTCGTCGAAGTAGTCGTTGGCTCTTCTGTCGTTGTTGTCGTTGAAGTTGTCGTTGGCTCTTCTGTCGTTGTTGTCGTTGAAGTTGTCGTTGGCTCTTCTGTCGTTGTTGTCGTTGAAGTTGTCGTCGGCTCTTCCGTTGTTGTCGTTGAAGTAGTCGTTGGCTCTTCTGTTGTTGTAGTTGTAGTAGTTGTGGTTGTAGTAGTTGTGGTTGTAGTTGTGGTTGTAGAAGTCTTATCACCACCACCATCACCTGAAGCAGTTTCTAAACGAGCATGTTCAGTAAGAGTACGCTCTTCAGGGAAATTAGTAGCTTTCCACTTCAATATGTTGTCTACTTTAGTTTTTGCAGGAAGGTCTTGAGTAAGTTCAGTTGAGTATTCAATCCATACTGATTCTTTGTTAACATTCCCAAGGTTAAAGCTAAATCCTGTAATTTGACCTGCCGCATTTCTTGTGAACACTGCTTTCTCAGTGAGGATTTCAGTTGGTTTTAACTTGTACAATTCGTCTACATTTAGGATTTTGCTTGGTTGAGTTGGGTAACGTACAGCACGGAATGTACTTTCTACAAGCACTTGTCCATGATTGCTGAAGTCATCAGTGATAACCAAGTTATCCAATTTATCTTGAATACCATTCAAAAGGACACGCCATTTGATACGTTTAGGATTTGCTTTGTCTTGGTAACCGACTTTGTATTCGTAGTCACCTGGAACACCTACATATTTCTCATAGGTTACTTGGTAAGTTTCGTTCCCAAACTTAAATGTATACTTACCAGAATCTTTCCAAGTGTTTGCATTTGGACGAACTGAGTATCTCAAAGACATAACTTTGTTTTGGGGATTCTTAGAGAAGTAGTCAGTGAAAGTAATTTTTACTTTTCCTGTGGCTGGGTCAGTTACAGCATTTCCGACCACTTGACCGCTACTATGAAGGATTGGAAATTCAAGTTTAGTAGTTAGTTCCAATTCTTTTGGAAGGTCCAAAGTCAGTGTATCCCCAGCATTGATCTTTTGTGAGTCTGGGAAAGTAAGTGAATTTGTCGCTTCTAAGACACGACCAGTCGTGATCTTAGTATCTGCAGTTAATGGCTTTCCATCAACCTTAACTTCTGTTTTCAAAGTATAGTTGGTAACATCAGTAGCAAAGACTGTCGTAAGCGTCGCTAATGAAAGAACCAAAATACTTACAAACGCTAGAATACGCGTTACGCTAAGCTGTGATTTCTTCATCACATAATCTCCTTTTTAAAATTTATCAGATACATAATAGCATTTTTATAATCCTTTTACAAGCTCTTTTTAGTTGTTTTTAAAGAATTTTTGATTTTTTTTGCTAAGAATGTTCGGGTTTTTGTTTTTTTTATTCATTTTTAGACTAATTCTGCCTTTAACAGTCGTATTTTTTATCTATAAGGCCTATAAATGTTAAGAACAAGATCAAACTTCCAAGTAGACTTACCCACCAATGTGACTGTTCTCCTGTTTCTGATAATATCTTATCTTGACATATAGCAGTTTCCTGAGTTTTTGAGTTATGCCTACTAACGACGTTTTCGTCCTGCTTAGGTGGTAGAGCTATTGGGGGGAAACCTTATCTTGTTGTTCTTTTGCTACTCAGTGACTAGCTTTTCTCAGGCTGGTTACTCGTTTGATGGATTTTCTTCAGTAACTTCCTTATCATAACGAAACTTACCTGTTTATTTTCTGCTACCTCCATTGTAGAAGTAGAATCTTCTAGCATTAGAACTGCAGACTTTTCTTCATCTGTTACCACCTCTTTTTTATATTAATAGTAGTTTTACTATTTTAATTGTATTCTTATTTAACGAAGGAGCTTTCTTATCCTGATTTTGAATAACCGTATTATTTGAAAAATCAATTGTATCAGTTTTGACATACCCTTGACCTAATTGGAAGGTAGTTAAAATTCCAACGGTCAACAGTGAATACTTTGTTGGTTTTTTTATACTTATTTCTTATAATATTAAAAAAGAGAGAGTCCTGCTCTCTCTACTATTATCTATTATATTTACGTTTCAATACAACGGTACTTGATAAGATGACGATTCCCGCAAATACCAAACCAGTTTCTACTGATTCACCAGTTTGAGGAAGTTTTGGTTTCTCCTCCGTAGTTGTTCCAGGAACGTCTGGTTTTGAGGTTGTCGTAGTCGTTGTAGTTGTCGTTGATTCTTCTGTTGTTGTAGTTGTTGAAGTGGTTGTTGGTTCTTCAGTTGTTGTCGAAACTGTCGTTGGCGCTTCTGTCGAAACTGTAGTTTCCTCAGTTGTCGCTTCTGTTGTTTCAGAAGTTGATCCTGTAGTTGCCTCAGTTGTCGCTTCTGTTGTTTCTGAAGTTGAACCTGTAGTCGCCTCAGTTGTCGCTTCTGTAGTAGAAGTTGTCGTTGATTCTTCTGTTGTTGTGGTTGTTGAAGTTGTCGTTGATTCTTCTGTTGTTGTGGTTGTTGAAGTAGTCGTCGGCTCTTCGGTCGTTGTCGTTGTTGAAGTTGTCGTTGGTTCTTCCGTTGTTGTCGTTGTTGAAGTAGTCGTTGGTTCTTCCGTTGTTGTCGTTGTTGAAGTAGTCGTTGTGGTCGTAGTTGTTGTGGTTGTCTTATCTCCACTACCCACACCTGAAGCTGTTTCTAAACGCGTCAATGCACTGACTGAACGAGATTTGGAAGTTGCTTGCTGACCATTCCAAAACATTGGCAACTTTACTACCTTCTGGAAGTGGTGAAGTCAATTCTGTTGTGTACTCAATGTACATTGCCCAGTTCCAGTTATCTCCAAAGTTAATGGTGAACCCTGTGATTTTACCATCTGCATTTCGAGTAAATTCAGCTTTTTTGCTAAAGTTATCGATTGGTTCCAGTTTAAGAAGTGCTGCTTCATTTGGAATTTTCTCTGGTTGTGTTGCATAACGAACTGCACGGAAAGAGCTTTCCACCAAGACTTGTCCACTGTCGCTAAAGTCATCTTTAATGACCATGTTATTCAATTTATCCTGAACAGCATTCAAAACAACACGCCACTTGATTCGATTAGGATTTTCTGAATCTTGGTAACCATATTTCATTTCATAGTCACCAGCTTCACCGTCTGTTTTATCGTAATTAAGCGTATAGTTTTCTGTCCCGAATTGGAATGTATATTTACCTGATTCTGGTAAGTTCGTTACATTTGGACGAACAGAATATTTCAAGGACATTACCTTATCTTTGTAATTCTTAGAGAAATAATCTGTAAATGTAATCGTTACTTTGAGTACTTGGATCGGTCACCGCGTTTCCAATCACTTCACCACTACTATGTGTAATTGGAAACTCTAGTTTCGTAATCAAGCCCAACTCTTTAGGAAGGTCAAGTACCAGTACATCGCCTTCGTTAATTTGTTGAGTATCAGGGAAAGAAATGTTATTGGTTGCTTCCAAAACTTTACCTGTACTAATTTGAGTTTCATCTGTCAGTGGTTGACCATCAACAGTGATTGTTGTGTTATTTGTATAGTCTGTAACAACAGCTGCAAATACTGTTGTCAGTACTGTCAAAGATAACACGATTATACCTAAAAATGTAAACACACGTATCGCGTTCTTTTTTAAATGATTCATAATTGACTCCTCTTTATTAATCAGATATATCATAGCATTTTTTGAATCCGTTTACAAGTCTTATTCTTATTTTTTTGCCTCTTATTCTAACAAATGTTCAGTTTTTCTGAGTCGTTTTTTGCAAGAGTCTATCTTAACGGTCGTTTTTTTTATTATTGAGTAAAAAACCAGGGATAAATCCCTGGTTCTTTACTCTACTATTAAAATCCTAATTTTTCAAATACCTCTGAGAAATTTTTGCTAATAGTTTCAAGTGAAACTTCTAGTTCTTCACGAGTTTGATTGTTCTTAACCTTGACTTGTCCACTTTCGACTTCGCTCTCTCCAAGAGTGATGAGAGTCTTAGCCGCAAAAACATCGGCTGATTTGAACTGAGCTTTAAGTTTACGATTGAGATAATCACGCTCTGCTTTGAATCCTTGTTGGCGAAGAGCTTGTACTAACTCCAAAGCCTTGACATTTGCCCCTTCGCCCAAGACTGCGATATAGACATCTAGAGCGTTTTCGATAGGAAGAGCCACACCTTGTTTTTCAAGGACTAGAAGAAGACGCTCTACACCAAGTCCAAAACCAAATCCAGCAGTTTCAGGACCACCGAAGTAAGCAACTAAGCCATCGTAGCGACCACCTGCACAAACTGTCAAGTCGTTGCCCTCGATTTCTGTGATAAACTCAAAAATGGTGTGGTTGTAATAGTCCAGACCACGCACCATATTGGTATCGATGATATAGTCTACTCCAAGACTTTCCAACATCTGACGAACAGCATCAAAGTGAGCTTGACTTTCTTCATCCAGGTAATCCAAGATAGATGGTGCATTCTCTACTGCTACCTTGTCTTCTTTTTCTTTAGAGTCCAAGACACGAAGAGGATTTCCTCCAAACGACGTTGACTATCCTTAGACAAACTATCTTTGAGTGGAGTTAAGTAGTCAATCAAGGCTTGACGATAGGCCGCACGACTCTCAGGATTTCCAAGGGTGTTGAGGTGCAGTTTCACACCTTGAAGCCCGATTGCTTTCAAGAAGTGGGCTGCCATAGCGATCGTTTCTACATCGGTAGCTGGATTGCTAGAGCCAAAACACTCCACACCAATCTGGTGGAATTGGCGTAGACGACCCGCTTGTGGACGCTCATAGCGGAACATTGGGCCCATATAGTAGAACTTGCTTGGTTTTTGGACTTCTGGTGCAAAGAGTTTGTTTTCCACATAAGAACGAACTACTGGAGCAGTTCCTTCTGGACGAAGGGTAATATGACGGTCTCCCTTGTCGTAAAAATCATACATTTCCTTGGTTACGATATCAGTTGTGTCTCCAACGGAACGACTGATGACTTCGTAGTGTTCAAAAATTGGGGTACGTACTTCTGCGTAGTTGTAGCGTTTAAAAATTTCACGCGCAAAGCCTTCAACGTACTGCCATTTGGCAGACTCAGCAGGTAAAATATCCTGCGTTCCTTTTGGTTTTTGTAATTTCATAGGGAATCCTCTTTATAACTTAATAGTCCTATTTTACCATAAATGAAGGGATTGGGACAGTGAGAGGAGTAAAGAAATAGCTTTAGCCATGCACAATTTTCATCATCTTCTCCCAAATACCTGATTTCAACTAGCATTTACAATCTGAGTCAGGCATGGTACAATGAATAACATCAGATATACGAAGGAGAACTTATGAAAAAGAATATCTTGACAACCCTTGTAGTCGCTCTGGTCTACTTTCTCTGTATCGGAGTGGGTGTACTATTAGGCAATCTTGTCGACCACACTGGAAATATGTTTTACGCTCCTGCCTTTGCTGCCCTTGTGGGCGGTAGCGTCTATATGATCCTTTTAGCAAAGGTTCCTCGTTTTGGAGCGATTACTACAATTGGACTCGTCATTTCTCTCTTTTTCCTCGGGAGCAAGCATGGTGCTGGAGCCTTTCTACCAGGGATTGTCTGCGGTCTTGCAGCAGATGGTATCGCTCACCTAGGTCACTACAAAGACAAGGTTAAGAACCTTCTTTCCTTTCTAGTCTTGCTTTTGGTACTACCGGTCCCATCCTACTCATGTGGATAACCCCTCAAGCCTATATCGCAACTCTAGTCGCTCGTGGAAAATCTCAGGACTATATCGATCACATTATGGTTGCACCGAATCCTGCTAACATCCTCCTCTTTATCACAAGTGTTCTCATCGGCGCTTTACTTGGTGCCCTGATTGGACAAACACTTAGTAAAAAATTAGCACATAAAACATCATAAAAAAGAGCCAGATGGCTCTTTTTTATTTATGACTTAATTTCTTGGTCAAGAAATCTCCCAAAAATTGGATAGAAAAGATAATCAAGATAATGATGAGGGTCGCAAGAATAGTCACATCGTGATTGTAGCGGTTAAAACCATAAGCGATTGCTACGTTACCGATACCTCCAGCCCCAACTGCTCCAGCCATAGCTGTTTCACCGACTAGTGAAATCAAGGTCACAGTTGTCACACGAATCAAGTCTGGAAGTCCTTCTGATAGGTAAACTCCTACGATATCCCAAAATGTAGCTCCGCTAGCTTGAGCTGCCTCAATGACACCACCATCTAGCTCAGCCAATACCACCTGTACTTGACGGGCAAAGAAGGCAAAGACTGCAAAAGATAGGGGTACAATAGCCGCATTTGGACCGATACTTGTCCCTACGATCAAATGAGAGAAGGGTGACAAGACTGCCAAGAGAATGATAAATGGCACCGCACGGAAGATTGACGTGATCTTGTCTAAAATCCAGAAAACAACTTTATTTCCAAGACACCACCTGGAGCTGTCAAGACAAGAAAAAGCCCTGCAACCAGCCCTAGGAAACCTCCAATGATGAAGGAAAGAACCGTCATATAAAGGGTCAAGTAGATTGCTGTTCCCCAACCAGCTTGACCAGACCAACCCATCTTGTAGACGTTTGGTAAGTAAGATTTAATTAATTCTGCCATCTCACTGTCCTCCCTTCAATACTTTTAGTTGCACACCAGCCTGACGGATGGCATCTTGAGCACTTGCCAAGGCTTCTTTTTCCCCTGACAAGACAACCACAAGCTCACCCACAGGAGTGCCGTCAAGAATTTCAATGTTTCCATAGAGAATATTGGCTGTTACTTGGTAGTGCTTATACAATTCATTCAGAAGTGGTTCATCTGTAGAAGCGCCTGCATACTTGAGTTGTACCAAAATGCTATTTCAGATAAGTGCTCCACGATTTCTTGCTTTTCAATCTTGACCATAGCTTCATCGATACCAGTAGCCGTTGAGATAAAGTCCTGGGTCAATGGTTGCTTAGGATCTGAGAAGATTTCAAGAACGCTACCTTCTTCAATCAAGCGGCCATCCTGCATGACTGCCACACGATTAGCAATGTCTTTGACAATCTGCATCTCATGCGTAATTAAGACAATGGTCAAGCCTAGTTTACGATTCAATTCTTGTAAGAGTGACAAGATTTGTTTAGTCGTCTTAGGGTCAAGAGCTGAAGTCGACTCATCCGAAATCAAGATTTTTGGATCATTGGCCAAGGCACGCGCAATGGCTACACGCTGTTTTTGTCCACCAGAAAGTTGTGAAGGATAGTTTTCAGCACGGTCAGCCAATCCGACCAAGTCTAATAATTCAGCCACTTTAGCCTTCTTATCTTTCTCACTGAGTCCAGAATGTTTGAGGGCAAAGGCTACATTTTCCTCTGCTGTCTTCTGACTCATAAGGTTAAAGTGTTGGAAAATCATCCCAATATCCTGACGTTTGCGACGTAATTGCCCGGCAGTTAAGGTTTCTTTACCATCAAAAATCACATCATCATCAACGGTAATTCTACCTGCAGATGGTTTTTGCAAAAGGTTAATAACACGAACCAGGGTTGATTTCCCTGCTCCAGAATATCCTACAATCCCGTAGATATCCCCTTCTTGGATGTGAATGGTCACATCCTTGACCGCTGTGATGGTTCTCTTCTTTGATGAAAGGTCACATCAATCTGGTCTAATTTGATAATGTCTCTACTCATAACTTCTAATCAGCTCCTCTACTAATTCAATATGGGTGTAATAATCGGCGATTCGCACATTTTCATCTCCACCGTGGTCTCGGCTATTGGCATTTCCTAGACCAAAGGCAACCATAGGTACTTCTAAGGCATCAAATACCGTATGCATGGGACCTGTACCAGCTGTTGTCGGCAAGACAGATACGCCCTGTGGATAGAATTTCTTGGCCAGCTCAATGACATTGAGAATGGCTGGCGCACTCATATCGCTTCGATAACTCATCTCACCCAAAGTATAGTACAATTCTACCTTATCAAAACCGTTTTTGTCTAGTTGTTTCCGGATTTTCTCCAAAACATCATGGGGTTCAAGCCCTGGAACCAAACGGACTTCTAGCTTGGCACTAGCCTCTGCTGGTAGAATCGTTTTAACTCCTTGACCTTGATAACCAGACTGAATCCCTTCGATATTGAGCGCTGGCTCAAAAAAGAAACGTTTTAGAAAGGCTGTACGTTCCTCTTGTAAGAGTGGCAATTCCAAGCCATAAATCTGGCTGATTTCCTCTGGATTTCGTTGGGCATAGGTTTCAACCAAGGCTAACTCACGTTCGTTTGGTTCCTGTACATCATCGTACAAACCTTCTACCAAGATACGGCCGTCGGAAGCGCGAAGACTTGTCAAAGCTTGAATGAGATACCATGGAGCTGATTCGATGACTCCACCATAGCTAGAATGGATATCCACGTCTGCACTCTTAACCTTGGCATCAAAGGTCACAATTCCCTTATTTCCGCCTGAGATTTCTAACTGTTCTAAGGCATTCTTTGTTCCTTGTTCCCAGACCAATAAATCTGCACCTCGGAGTTTGTCCGCATGTTTTTCTAGATATTTGTCCAAGTCCATAGAGGCAGACTCTTCAGCTCCTTCCATGATGAAGCTGATATTGACCGGAAGATCATCGTGATGTTGCATATATTTTCTCAGAGCGCTCAAGCGAGCAGTGATATGCCCCTTGTCATCATCAACCCCGCGCCCATACATAATGCCATCACGCACAGAGAGTGTAAAAGGATCCTCGGTCCAAACTTGATCTCCATCTGCTGGTACTGTGTCATAGTGGTTGTAGAAAATGATAGTCTTGGCATTTGGTCGTGAACTTTTGAAATGTGCCATGACAAAAGGCGCTGTATAGCTCTCGTCAATCTCAACTTCTGCACCAACACGTTTAAAAATCTCACCTAGATAACGAGCCACCTCTTTCAGGCCGACTTGTTGGGCAAAGACTGATTTTTTAGAAATCAAGGTACGCAAAACTTCAAAATAATGTTGCGCTACATGATCCTTTTCAAACTTTTCAATTTGTTCTTCTTGGCTAGGGAAAACCATTTTCTCTCTACCTTTCTACTAGGACTTGTACCTTTAGAATCAATACAAGTGGATTTCATTTGTTTTAGGCTCTATATAAAAGCAAGAGGTGGAAAAAACTCTCCCACCTCCCTGTGTTTATTACCAAACTGGTTGATCCAAGCCGTCTGAAGTTTCTTCGATGACTTTTTTCACTTCGTCAGTGTGGTAAGCTGCGATAATTTTCTTGATGGCATCAGCTTTAGGTGATGATTCCCAATCTTTTTTCGCAACGATGATGTTATACCATTGTTTTGAGTTTTCGTCAGCTTGCTCTTTAAAGAGTGCTTTCTTGTAGTCCAATTTTGCTTCTGTAACAAATGTGTTGTTTACAACAGCTGCATCAACTGATGACAATGAACGAGCTGTTTGACTTGCGTCTAATTCAGTGATTTTCAAGTTCTTTGGATTTTCTGTGATGTTTGCGATTGTCGCAAGTGCAGTTCCTGAAACATCCAACTTAATCAAACCAGCTGATTGAAGCAAGTAAAGAGCACGGCTTTCGTTAGTAGCATCGTTAGGTACTGCGATTTCACCGTTTGCTGGGATGTCTTCGACTTTAGTGTACTTGTTTTCACTTCCGTTTAAACCTGAGTAAAGACGGATTGGTGAGATGTAAGTATCTGCAATCGCAACAAGGTCTTTACCGTTTTCTTTGTTCCAGTTATTCAAGAAATTGTAGTGTTGGAAAGCGTTCAAGTCAACTTCCCCATCAGCAGTTGCTTTATTTGGTTGTGAGTAGTCTGTAAACTCTGTGAATTCCAATTTAATTCCGTCTTTTTCAACCAATTCTTGGACTTTATCCCAACGTGCTTCTTCTGAACCGCTACGGTTAACAGTCGCAATTTTAACTGTAGTTGTATTGTCTGCTTTCTTGTCTGAATTTCCGCAAGCCGCAAGTGTAAGGCCTGCTACTGTAGCGATAGCTGCTACGCTCAACCATTTTTTGATTTTCATGATTCATTCTCCTTTAAAAATAATACCGTAATAGTATCTCATACTTTATTTGATTTCGCAAATTGTTATTAGATAGGTAAGGCTATAGTTTGAAACTATACATATTAAGCGAATATTAATCTACATTCACTTCTGTAGCTCTGCATAAAAAAAGCTAGCTAGCTGATTGCTAGATAGCCTTTTAAGAATTATTTGCCTTGTCTTCTGCGTCGTGTTACGATGCCTGCTAAGCCGAGGCTCGCAAGTAAACCGTAAACTCCGAATAGAGTCGTTTGCCCATCTACTCCTGAGTTTGTTCCTGTATTTGGTAATGCTTTCGTAGAAGCTTTTTCTACAGGTTTATTAGCTTCTGCACCTTGAGGTTTATCAGCAAGTTTACGAAGATCAAATTCTGGAAGTGGGTCTTGAACTGGAGCATTTTTTGGTAGACCAATAATCATTCCGTCTTTTTCTGCCACTTTTAGCATATTTTCTGCTTCAAGTACATCTAATAAAGCTTGTAGCTTCGCTTTGGCTTCTGCTAGGGCTGCTTGAGCCACTTTCAATTCAGCCTCTGCTTGATCACTAACTTTCTGAGCCTTTGCTCTATCCTCTTCTGCTTGCTTCAAGGTTGCTTCCAAGGTTGATGCTTGACCTTTCAAGGCCATTGCTTTATCGCGTTTTTCTTCTGCATTCTTAATAGCTGTAGCCAATTCTGCTACCTTGACTTGCAAGGCTTTTAGATTTTGACTTGCTTTAGTTGCTTCTTGTGATTTTGTAGCAACTAAGTCAGCTTTTGCTTTCGCATCTGCAGTCAAGGTTGCCAAATCAGATTTCGCTTGTTCCAAGTCCTTTTTAACTTGTTCACGCGCATTGACTAAATTGTTGGCTTGTTTATTTAATTTATCCAAGTTTGCTAACAAGTCTGCTTTTTTATTTTCAGCAACTACTTTTTTAGCATCTTTATCAGCTTTTTCTTTTTTCAATGATTCAAGTTCAGCCTTAATATCAGCAGATTTGTCAATAACTGTTTTTTCAACGTATACAAAGTGATGCTCAGGCAAGAACTTCATGCGTTTACCATAGAAAGTCGGATGCAATTTATCGTCTTCCTTAAAGGCATAGAAATTAGAACTGTATTCCTTCACTGTTTCAGGTGTATAGGCATTACTTGTATATGTATAATAAATGTTATTAGGATTTTTTCCTTCAATCGTTCCTTGGGCAACTCCTACTTTCCCTCCAACCGGTGTAAGAAGGGCTCTGCGGTGTCCGTAGTCGATTCCTTTTATATTATTAAAGTCTGCATACCAAGCTAAAAGGGATTCATAAGCAAACTGTTTATAACTCATAATCTTATCGTAATTATAAATCGTTTGACCATTTTTAACTTCCACAAAGTTTGGTCCACCATCGGATCCAGGAATTAAATCTTTCATTCCAATATTTTCTACACGAACATCTTCTCCATCTGGGTGTGAGAACTTGGTATCATGGCTTAAAACTCCAGTGGTAGCCATTTCATTTGAACGTTCTTCTGCATGTTTGATGTAGGCTTCATCTAGAGCTAAATCTTGTGTAACACCATTAGCGCGACGGAGTTCATTTGCTACCTCAATGAAAGCTTCTGTCAATTTGCGATTATCCACAACAAACTTAAAGACTGGTCTTGTTTTATATTTGGATGGATTTGCATTGTAGTCAGCCATAGCCTTAGTGAAGCGTTTCATTTCTTCGGTTGCTTCAATTTCGACTTCACGAACACCTTGGAAGGCAACATTCTCCATCAAAGGTTTCCCTGAGGCGTCTTTAGGACGATATTGCTTGTTATAGTCATAACCATCCTCAGATGCTGGAGCTTTACGTCCTTGTTCTTCTGGATTCAAGACCTTTTTCAAGACTGTTGGTTTGTAATTGTCAAGTTCCTTTTGTTTATCTGCGATCTTATTCGCTACTGCATTTGCTGCTTTCGTTTGTTCTTGAAGAGACTGATCGGCTTTTTTAACCTCGTTTTCTGCATTAGAGATTTGATTTTTAAGACTTTCATCAGTCATGCCATCTAGTTCAGCTTGTTTTTCTTTTACCTCTGCTGCTTTAGCGTCACGCTTTTCATTGGCAGATTGGCTAGCTGTTTTAGCTTCTGTTTCTGCAGATTTAGCTGCTGTTGCTGTAGCTTCTGCATTTGCCAAAGCTTTGTCAGCTTCCGCTTTTTCAGCACTCTTTTCAGATGCTACCTTTGATTCTTTTTCGATAATAGCATCAGCATTTTTAGCTATCTCAATAGATTCTTTAGTATCAGCAATCTTTTTATCGGCCTTCGCTACATCCTTTTTAGCCTCCGCTTCTTTTGAAGCTTTTTCATCTACAGACGCTTGAGCTTTCTGAACTTCCTTTTGCGCATCTGTAATCTGTTTTTCAGATGATGATGGTGCAACAGCTTTTTCCTTAGTATCTACAGGCTTTTCATTAGCTTGAACTTCCTGATTTATCGCACTTGCTGCTAACAAAGCAGTCGCTAATGTAAATGAGGATAGAAATTTTTTATATTTCATGACAATCTCCTTTAAAGGTATTATATACTATTATAATCTATGTAAGCGCCTTCTGTCAAAGAATATGAGGTAATCCAGTCGCTTTTTTGAATGTGCTTACATAAAAAACACCCCCGTCACAAACAGAGGTGTTTTTAAATTATTTAATATCAGCTTCTGCTGGGAGGTAAGAACCACCAAAGAACTGTTGAGACAGTTTTTCAAGAGTTCCGTCTTTGTATAGTTCTTGGATACGTTTATCCACAAAAGCCTTCAACTCATCTTGACCTTTGGCAAGAAGTGGGTATACGTAAGGTTGTTGGTCGCTTGGAAGTTCGATGACTTTCAAGTTATCCAAACCTTGGTTTTTGATAACTGTTTCTACACCGATCTTGTCAAAAATCTTGTAGTCAAATTGTCCATCGCTCAAACGTACCATGATTTGTTGGAAATCTGCCTTCGTATAGTTAAGGATAGTTGGGTTATCTGGGTGTTGTTTGTTGTATTCTTCCAACTGTTTAGCTGATGTAGTAGCTTGAACAATCTCTGTCGATTTTCCACCGATATCATCGAGAGATTTGATGCTGTTGTCATCTTTCCTCACTACAAGGACACTAGGATTTTGGGCAATCGGTGCTGCATAGAGGTATTTCTCTGCACGTTCTTTAGTATAACTAAGATTGTTCACAGCCATTTGATAACGATCTGCGTCAAGTCCTGCAAACACCTGACCATTCTGTTTTTTCAAACTTGACATTATACTTATCTGAGTCTTTAAAGATAGCGCGAACTACTTCAATCTCGTAACCAGTCAATTCACCATTTTCTTCATAGATAAACGGTTTTGGTGATCCGTTAGTTGCTACGATGATTTCTTTCTTGGCAGTTGTTGCTTCACCAGATGCCGCATCTTTCTTTTCACCACCTGAACAAGCTGCTAGTACACCTGTGGCAACAATCCCTAGGGCAGCAAGTGATGAATATTTAACGATTTTTTTCATGATATTTCCTCCAAAATAAAATACAGTTTTATCTTAACAGAAAAAAAGTAATTGCGCCATTATATGATTTCTATATTTGTGATAGGTTTTCTTTATGGCTGACTAAAAGGCCAAACGGAGGACTGCTATCAAGGCCACTCCAAAGATAACTGTACCCACCATATTGCGGTAGCGAAAGGCTACAAAGGCTGTTGGAAAGACTGCTAGAAAGTCTAACCACTTGATTTGAGGAAAATCTCCCACCTTACCTGTTGCCACACTTGATAGAATCAAGGCGAAGATAATAGAAACTGGGAGGAATTTTAAAAAGCGTTCTACGATTGCTGGCAGACCCTTATACTTGGCTAGGATGAAAGGAATCGTTCTTGGAACCCATGTCACCAAGCCAGAGAAGATAATTGCCATTAAAATATACTTACTGACCATCCAAAATCACCCCCATAGTACAACCTAGCAAGGTCGCAAACAGTACAGCTAGTGACTGGGACACCACTGTCAAAAGCATAAAGAAGGAAAGGGCAACAACTCCTAAAATGATGAAGAGATTGCGGATAGGAATCCGTCTTTGCATAATCTGGAATTGCGAAGCAAAAATCCCGATAAACATACCAACTAAGGCAAAGTCGAGCCCAAACATCTCAGGATTTGGCAAAAGGCCTCCTAAGGCTGTCCCCGCAACCGTCCCCACAAACCAAGCTAGATAGCTATTGAGATTGTTCCCTTGCATCCACATAGGATTGACCTGATCCGTATGCACTAACTCGCCCATCAAAACGCCATAGGTCTCATCGGTTAAGATACTAGACATGCCGATATTGTGCCAGAGACTGGTATGACGAAAATAGGTCGAAGCATGCAAGCTCAGTAAAAAGAGACGCAGATTGATCAAAAAGACTGTCATGGCAATAGCTGCCACAGGCGCATGAACTGCTATCAAGGCTATCATAGCGAACTGGGCACTTCCTGCATAAATAAAGAGACTCATCAAGCCCATCTCAACAGGTGCTACATAGGGAGATCCGATAATCCCGCAGGCAAGGCCGATACTGACATAGCCTAAAGCGGTCGGCACGGCAGCCTGTACCCCCTCCCAAAATCCTTTTTCTTTCATAAACCTCCTCATTCTTACAAATACATCATTCTATTGTCACAAAGCGTTCAAAACAAGAACCCTAGGGCGACTACCATCGAGATTGATCGATTCGAATATGATATTGGTTGTTCTCAGGATTATCCTCATCCTCATATTCTGTAGGATAGACATCAATCCAGAGCTCTCTCTTTTGCCCTTTCAGTTTAACCTTGTAGCGATAACCGTCATCATAGAGCCCTACCGTATCAGTGGTCATGGACTGGTAATCTGGAAGAGCTTCAATTTCTGCTTTCATATCTTGGGTTATCTTATAAAGCACTTCCTTCTGTTGAGCCTTGGACGCCACAGGGAAATAAACCGCAGCCCCTTGTAAACGATGCGATTTTGAAAAAGTAAAGGTCACGCGACCACTATAACCTTTCCATTTAAAATTTTCATAGTCGTAGAAAAGGCGCCCAGTTTTATAGAGATAGGGATCTTTTGCACACCAAGGATTGTGATAGCCTGTTTCTGTCTCTTCTACTATTTCATTAGGTTTTCCAAACACTTTTTCAACAGATTCGAGGGGCATGTTAAATGAAATAGAGTCAAACATGACCAATTGCGTCTTTTGAAACAGCTGAAAAACCAGCAGAGACAGCAACAATACTACTAGAGCAAGGGCTATGCTAATTTTTTTTTAAAATCTCATATGTCTACTATACTAAAAAGTTCTGGCATTTGTCCAAACAAAAAAGCCAGCCTCAAGCTGACTCTTTATTCTATGGTATCAAAAGCGAGACTTGGTTTGGCATTTAGCTCCAAGCCTGCAAAGTTTTCTTTGTTCCATTCGCTAACGCTGGCATAGGCAATCATTCCCGCATTGTCTCCGCAAAGTCGAAGAGGTGGAATGATAACCTTGACGTCAGTGATTTCCGCTGCTAGGCGTTCTCTGAGTCCTTTATTAGCCGCCACACCACCAGCCACAACGAGGGTTTTAACAGGATATTTTTCTAAGGCTTTCTTTGTTTTTGCCATGAGAATATCCAGAACTGCTGCTTGGAAGGAGGCACACAAGTCCTCTGTAGACAGGCTTTCTCCCTTTTGCTCGGCATTGTGGTGAAGATTGATAAAGGCAGACTTCAAACCAGAGAATGAAAACTCCAGATTATCCTCCTTAATCATGGCACGAGGAAAGTCATAAACATCCTGACCTTGATGGGCCAACTCGTCAATCTCCCGACCCGCTGGATAGGTCAAGCCCATAACACGACCGACCTTATCATAGGCCTCACCAACCGCATCATCACGAGTTTCCCCAACAATCTTATAATCGCCAGCCTCAGAAACATAGACTAACTCTGTGTGCCCACCGCTAACCAATAGAGCTAACAAGGGGAACTCCAAAGGCTCGACACTTTGAGCCGCCATCAGGTGACCAGCCATGTGATTCACAGGGATTAGAGGTAGTCCATGTGCCCAAGCAAAGGCCTTGGCAGCTGATAAACCAACAAGTAAGGCTCCGACTAAGCCTGGTCCGTAGGTAACAGCAACAGCAGTCACATCTTCTTCGCTAATTCCCGCTTCTGCTAGTGCCTCCTCGATACAGGCTGTAATGACTTCGACATGGTGACGACTAGCTACTTCTGGCACTACGCCCCCAAAACGCTTGTGGCTCTCAATTTGACTAGCAATGACATTGGACAAGAGCTGGTCGTCATTTTTCAAGACGGCGACACTGGTCTCATCGCAGGATGTCTCAAATGCTAAAATATATCTATCCTTCATCTATTTCTCTCTTCATGATAATGGCATCCTCAACTGGATTATGGTAGTAGGCTACTCTCTCAGCGATGATCGCCATTTTTTCTTTCTTGTAAAATGCTTGCGCTCGTTGGTTTGATTTCCTGACTTCGAGGAAAATCTCCTTATCTACGGGCAAAGTTGCAAACAAGGCTGAGGCGATGCTCTGGCCTTGATAAGCTCTCTTGACAGCGATTTGCAAGACTTCTGCTTCAAAGATATTTTCCTGAACGGCTAAACATCCAATCACTTCTGCCCCATCATAAGCTAGAGCATACCAGGTCTGGTCTTGGGACAGGTCTGCTTGGATTTGCTCTAAAGTCCAAGGACTGACTGGATAAACATCTCCCATGATAGCATAGATAGCTTGAGCCAAGTCAGGACGCTGTTGGATTCGTTTGATCTCGATCATAGGCGTTTAATGTAGGGCTCGCCAGATTCAGTATGATTCTTGAGCCAATTTTCCTCTGCCTCGACACGTTTGAGGTAGTTAGGTACAAAGTCATGTAAAGAGTCTACTTCCTTATCCCAAGCCCAAAGAGCTAAATTAGCTGCATTTGGCAAGGTTTCTTGATAGTTAGCCTGTGGTAATTGCTCTTGGATCTGCTCGACAAATGCTCCTACTTCACCGACAAAGGTTACCTGGTCAGCATCCTTGACTTGTTCTAGGACTTGCTCAAAGGACAAATGCGCTTCTGGAAAGACAGGTTGAGCATTTTCATAAAATCCTGCATAAACATTATTGCGACGCGCATCCATCAAAGGAACCACCAAACCTTCCTGCTGGCTTGGTACCAGGGCTAAAAGGCTAGACATCCCCACTAACTCAATGTTTAGGGTATGAACCAAGGTCTTGGCAGTCGCCACCGCGATTCGCAAACCTGTATAGCTACCCGGTCCCTCTGCTACGACGATTCGATCCAAATCTTTGGCGTCAAGTCTAGACTGGCCATCAAAAAATCGATAGCAGGCATCAGAGTAATGCTGTGATTTTTTTTGATATTGATCGTGGTCTCGGCAAGAAGCTGCTTGTCTTCCAAAATAGCAAGAGATAGAGCCTTGCTGGACGTATCAAAAGCTAATACTTTCATAACACATTCCTATCTTTTTGTCTGTTTACTATTATACTACAAAAGAAGGCGCATGGGAATTTTCTTTGTCTTGAAACGAAAATGAGAGTGGGACAGAAATCGGTAATTCGTTAGAATTCGATTTCGTCGTCCCACCTCCGCACAGTTGAGTAGGGTTGTAAAAGCTGATGAAATCAGCGTAGTAGAGCCCATTCAACCACTGCGTCTTGCTCGACAATCCAAAGAAAATTGAGAGGCTAGGACTTTTGTCCCAGCCTCAGCAATTAAGTGTTCAAGCCAAAGTAAAATACAAACCAGACCACATAGGTCACAAGAAGAAGGAAAAACGAATACAGAGTCACGAAGCCAATCTTCCATAGGAATTTGGCCTTCCGATGCTCTAGCAGAGTATACAAAACATTGCCACCGTAAACACAAGCAACAAAAATAGTGAATGCCAAGAGACGAATGATAATAGCTAGTTGAAACATATTACGCCCTCCTTAAAAGGAAAAACCTCTTTTCTAACTTTATTATAGCATTTGAATTTCAAGTCTTCAAATACTTGTATAGGGCAAAATGAAACACATTTCATGCTCCTTGCTTTCATGTTTCCTGCTTTTACTAATTCCCCTTTATGTTATAATTGAGATAATTGTAACGAATCAAGGTCAATCCAGACAGAAAATGAAATAGAAACAAACAGCTTCAAGCTGGTAATTTTTTGAATACAGCTGACCTGAAAACAGAAAGGAAACACATGATTTACAAAGTTTTTTATCAAGAAACAAAAGACCGTAGCCCACGTCGTGAAACAACACGCTCACTTTACTTAGACATTGATGCCAGCTCAGAACTTGAGGGACGTATCATTGCCCGTGAACTTGTTGAAAAAAACCGTCCAGAATTCAACGTTGAGTATATCGAGCTCTTGTCAGACAAATTGCTAGACTACGAAAAAGAAACTGGCGCATTCGAAATTACGGAGTTCTAATATGGCCTATACTCTTAAACCAGAAGAAGTGGGCGTTTTTGCCATCGGTGGTCTAGGAGAAATCGGTAAAAATACATACGGAATCGAATACCAAGACGAAATCATCATCGTTGATGCAGGGATTAAATTCCCCGAGGATGACTTACTTGGTATCGACTACGTTATCCCTGATTACTCTTATATTGTCGAAAACATCGACCGCGTCAAGGCTCTCTTGATTACACACGGACACGAGGACCATATTGGTGGGATTCCTTTCTTGCTCAAGCAAGCAAATATCCCTATCTATGCAGGTCCACTAGCCCTCGCTTTGATCCGTGGAAAACTCGAAGAGCATGGCCTTTTGCGCAATGCTACACTTCACGAAATCAACCACAACACTGAGTTGACCTTTAAAAATCTTAAAGCAACTTTCTTTAGAACAACTCACTCGATCCCAGAACCTTTGGGAATTGTTATCCATACACCTCAAGGAAAAATCGTCTGTACCGGTGACTTCAAGTTTGACTTTACACCAGTTGGTGAACCTGCAGACTTGCACCGTATGGCCGCCCTAGGTGAAGACGGAGTGCTTTGCTTACTCTCTGACTCAACAAATGCTGAAGTGCCAACCTTTACAAACTCTGAAAAGGTCGTTGGTCAGTCTATTATGAAGATTATCCAAGGTATCGAGGGACGTATCATCTTTGCATCCTTTGCCTCAAATATCTTCCGTCTCCAGCAAGCGACTGATGCCGCTGTTAAAACAGGTCGTAAGATTGCTGTCTTTGGACGCTCTATGGAAAGGCTATTGTTAACGGAATCGAACTCGGCTACATCAAGGCTCCTAAGGGAACCTTCATCGAGCCAAATGAAATCAAAGACTACCCTGCAGGTGAAATTCTTATCCTTTGTACAGGTAGTCAGGGTGAACCTATGGCGGCTCTCTCTCGAATCGCTAACGGAACCCACCGTCAAGTGCAACTCCAACCTGGTGATACGGTTATCTTCTCATCTAGCCCAATCCCAGGAAACACCACTAGCGTTAACAAGCTGATTAACATCATTTCTGAAGCTGGTGTTGAAGTTATCCATGGTAAGATTAACAACATCCATACCTCTGGTCACGGTGGTCAGCAAGAACAAAAACTCATGCTCCGCCTCATCAAACCAAAATACTTCATGCCTGTTCACGGTGAATATCGCATGCAGAAAGTCCACGCTGGACTTGCCGTAGATACTGGAGTTGAGAAGGACAATATCTTTATCATGAGCAATGGTGATGTCCTTGCCCTTACTGCAAACTCTGCTCGTATCGCTGGTCATTTCAATGCTCAAGATATCTACGTCGATGGAAATCGTATCGGCGAAATCGGTGCGGCAGTCCTAAAGACCGCCGAGACCTATCCGAAGATGGTGTTGTACTTGCTGTCGCAACGGTAGACTTTGAGTCTCAGATGATTATTTCTGGCCCAGATATCCTCAGTCGTGGATTCGTCTACATGCGCGAATCTGGTGACTTGATCCGTCAAAGTCAACGTATCCTTTTCAATGCTATTCGTATCGCTTTGAAAAACAAGGATGCCAGCATCCAATCAGTCAATGGCGCCATCGTAAACGCTATTCGACCATTCCTTTATGAAAATACTGAACGTGAACCAATCATCATTCCGATGATTCTCACACCAGACGAAGAATAAGAAAAACTCTCTGAAGCCTTTTAGCTTCAGAGAGTTTTTCTTATTTAACAACAAGCTCGTAACGAGTTTTGCTAGTGAAAGTCTCACCTGCTTTGAGAATCACTTGATCTTTCAGGTCACTGTGAATAGCATCTGGTAAAGCCTGTGCTTCAAGAGCAATTCCATTGCGCTGAATCATTGGTTGACCAGCGATGATGACACTCTCATCCACAAAGTTTGCTGTATAAACTACAAAGCAAGGCGCTTCTGTCTTAAAGAGTAAGAATCGACCTGAATTTTGGTCATACAAGAAACCAGCATTGTCATGTCCTGCAGGCAGAGCAAATGGGTGGTCCAAACCAGATACGAGTTGGATTTGCTCATCTTGGTCTGCAAAGATATCTTTCAACAAGGCACCATTGTAGATGTGTTTAACCACATCACGGTTAGCATCTGGGGTCTTAGCCGGAACACCGTCCGAAGCGATTGGATAAATCCCCTCTGTATTCAACTGGAAGACATGGCGGTCAACTGTCTGAGTGAAATCACCTGACAGGTTAAAGTAGCTATGATTGGTTGGATTGACCAAAGTATCTTGGTCTGTCGTCACCTTGTAGCTAATTTCATAGGCACCAGTTTCTTCCAAATGGTAGCTAATCCAAATTTTAAGATTTCCAGGGAAACCTCCTGTCCCGTCTGTTCTTTCTGTGTAAAGAGTCAAGCCATGATTGCTCACCTCAACTAGCTCAAACAGACTAGAATCCCAACCTGTTGAACCGCTATGATTACAGTTGCTAGCATTGTTGACTTCGAGTTCATAGGTCTTGCCATTGAGTTCAAATGTTGCGCCTGCAATACGACCTGCCACTGGACCTACACTAGCTCCATGTTTAGGGCTATTTCCCACATAGCTGTCAAAATCATCAAACCCTAGGATAACATTTGCAAAATTACCAGCCTTATCTGGAGTTACATAGCGTAGAATTGTTGCACCATAGGTCATGATTTCTAGTTGGTAGCCTGCTTCTGTTTCAAAGCGATAAGCGACAACATCCTTGCCATCAACTTTCCCAAATACACGTTCTGTGTATGCTTTCATCCCTATCTCCTTATTATTTGAATTCGTGAATAATGACACCTTGAACAACACGGTTTACTGTACCTGTTGGTGATGGCGTATCAGGTCTGTTTCCAACCTTAAGCGAAGTCAAGAGAGCAAATAATTGACCATAAACAATATAAGGGAATACACGGTAAACGTCATTCAAGACACCGCCACAGCCAAGTGCTACTTCCTTCACATTCTCAAGACCAAAGGCTTGATCACTCAAGAGAACAACGCAACGAGCGATTTGGTCCCCTGCAACTTCACGAACCAAGTCTAAGTCATACTTACGAGTATAGTCTGTTGTAGTACCAAAGACTAAAACTACAGTATCTTCATTGATAAGAGATTTTGGACCGTGACGGAAGCCGACTGGACTTTCATACATTGTCGCAACCTGACCAGCAGTCAATTCCAAAATTTTCAGTTGTGCCTCATGAGCAAGTCCGAAGAATGGACCTGCACCTAAGTAAATCACTCGGTTAAAGTCTAGGTCAACCAACTCTTTCACATCTGCCACATTGTCAAGAACTTTACGAGCAAGACTAGAAAGCACTTCAAAACGTTCAGCTTTAACAGCAAATTCAGTTGGATCGAAGACCAAAAGTGCGGTCAACATCATTGAAGTAAAGCTTGATGTCATAGCAAATCCAGCATCATTAGAAGCTGCCGGTTGCAAGAGCAAGAGGTTGCGATCATCACCGTGGGCTTGAAGAGCTAATTTCCCTTCAGCTGCACATGTGATGGTCACTTGATAAAGTTCATCTACCAAAGCCTTAGCCAGGTCAACTGTTGCTACACTCTCAGGCGAGTTTCCACTACGTGCGAATGATACCAAAACAGTTGCAACATCTTTTTTCAAATAAGCTTGTGGGGTTGCAACGATATCCGTTGTCGCAATAGCATTAAAATTCCATTTACGTTCGTCATAGACTTCCTTGAAGTAAGGAACCAAGGTATCACCTACATAAGCAGAAGTCCCAGCACCAGTCAAGATAACCTTGATGTAGTCATGTTTATCTGCAATGCCTTGCAAGAAGGCTGCAATTTCATCACGGCGGGCTTGGTAAGATTCAAAAGCTTCCTTCCAAACATCTGGTTGTTGGTAAATTTCGCGTGTGGTGATCTCTGCTCCCAACTCAAGCAAATCTTCTTTTGTATAATCTAGCATTGAAAACCTCTAATCTAATATTGTTTCATGATTGAAAACATGGGAATGGGAGTCGCTCCCATTCCCATGTATATTTTCTATAAGATGGTCTGTTACATCTTACTCGTCTTCATCGTCATCGAAGCTTGCCAATAAATCATTAACTTTCACAATGCTTTCTGAAGCACGACTCTTATAGTCCGCATCCATGCCTGTTAGGCTAGCATTGATAAATTCAATGACCATCGGAAGATTCATCCCTGCATACAGTTCAATGTCGCGACCTTCCATAATCAGACGGCTCACCACGTTACATGGTGTTCCACCAAGAAGATCTGCAAAGACTAGGAAATCATCCAATCCTTCAACAGCAGCTTCAAATTTAGCAGTAAATTCTTCTGGTCCATCTTCTGGAAGAAGAGCAACCGCATGAATGTTGTCTTGTGGTCCCATAATCATCTCTGTGCTACCTTTAAGTTCTTCACAGAAACGACCGTGGCTCACTAAAATTAATGATTTAGTCATAAATTATGCGCCCATTCCAAGTGCAAATTTACCAAGAGCAGAAAGAGCCAAGGCAAGCACGATAATGATACCGATAGCTTTTGTAGAGTTCATACCTTTCTTACCAAGCAACCAGAAGATGAAGGCAGTGAAGATTGCTGGAAGCAAACGTGGGAAGATTGAGTTCAAGATATCTTGGAAGTCAATCATCTTTTCACCGATTGGCAATTTGTATGAAATTTCAAAGTTGATCATTGTTGCTACAAGAGCACCCATCATGAATACACCAAGTACAGATGCAGCTTCAATCAAAGCTGTCAAAGTACTTTGCATGTTGTTGATAAGGTTAACCCCTTCTTTGTATGCAAATTCCAACTGTTTCCAACGGAAGATGTCATACGCTACTGCAACTGCGATCCAAAGTAAGATACCCCAAGGTTGGCCGGCAATAGCCATTGTTGCAGCGATAGATCCCATGATAGCAGGTACAAGTGAACCAAAGATTGTATCTCCAAGAGGAGCGAATGGTCCCATCAAACCTGTCTTGATACCGTTAACCGCATCTTTTGAACCAACGCCATCTTTCTTCCATGGCAAGGTCAAAACCAGCGATGATTGTGTGGAAGAATGGTGAAGTATTGAAGAATTGAGTATGAACTTTCATCATTTCTTTCAACTCAGGAGTTCCATCTCCATACATTTTACGCAATTGTGGCAAGATCATGTAAAGGTAACCTGATGCTTGCATACGTTCGTAGTTCCATCCCAATTGGAAAGTGAACAAGCTACGTTTGTTAATTTGATTAAAATCTTCTTTTGTTAATTTGTAATTAGAATTCGTCATCTTCAATTTCCCCACTTTCTGATGGTGTAGAAGGTGCTGCTACAGCTACTTTTTGGCTATTTTTGAAGTGAAGCACCGCAAGGAAGATACCTATGATAGAGATACCGATCATAGACAAACCTTTGAAGTTGTTAGCAAAACCGATAGTTTGAGCAACTTCAGCTGGAAGAGTGCCAATGATACCAGCAACTGCTCCACCAAGACTTGTTACATATGAGTAAAGTACAGTCAACATAGCTGTCAAACCGAATCCCATAGCAAGGTAGTGAAGGTTACGTTTAACTGGAAGGTAACGAAGCAAGATAGCGAATCCAAGACCTGGAAGCATACGACCTGCAAGAGTCAAACCGTCAGCAATCCATTGGTATTCTTTAACAAAGTTAACAACACCTTGTACGAATTCTCCACCGAAAGCAAGGGCGAAGAATACTGGAAGGGCACGAGAAAGAGCCCAAGGAACCGCACCAAGAAGGTAGTTGCGTTCGATTCCTTTATAGTCGAAGCGTTCGATTGCAGCGTCAATACGGTGTGCGAAGAATGTTGTAGTCATACGACCAAGTACGTCGAAGTAAGTCAAGAGTGCTGCTACTGGTACAGCGATTGTAGTGATCGCAAGATCTGTTTCGATTCCTTGTGAAACTGAGAAAGCAGTCGCAAGAACCGCACCAGAAGTTGCGTCAATACGAGAAGCACCACCGAAGGTACCTACCCCAAGTACGAACAACTGCAAGCTACCACCGATAAGCAAACCAGTAGTCAAATTTCCCATGACTAAACCAGTGATGAATCCGGCAAATACAGGGGAACCTGCAGATGAAACGATCGTCAACTCATCACAGATTTGATAAGCTGAGTACAGCGTGAGTAGTAAAATTTGCCACCATTGTATCATAACAATGACCTCCTAAAAATTTTTCCTATTTTAATAAGCTCAAAAAGTCTGAAACTGGATCATTTGGAACCATTTGAGCAGTAAGTTTAACACCTTTTTCCGCTAATTTACGGAAATCTTCTACATCTTTATCTACTACGTTGATAGAACGAGTGATAGGACGTGTTTCTGGTGTTTGAGACATGTTGCCGACATTGACAGTTTCAAGTGGCACACCTGCTTCTACCAAACCGAGGAAACGGTCAGGTTTGCGTGCTACAATCAACAAACGTTGGCTATCATATTTACCAGCAAGGATATTCGCTGCTGCTTTATCAACTGGCAAAATACTAAGTTTTACACCTGGTGGTGTTGCAAGTTTCAAGCCGCTTTTTTCAACGTCATTATTCACAACGTCATTGTCAACGACCATGATACGTGAAACATTAAGTTTAGCAGACCAAAGGTTTGCGACTTGTCCGTGAATTAAGCGCCCATCGATACGGCATCCTACAATTGTCATAAGTTTTCCCCCTTTATAAGTTTTAGTGTAGGTTTACAAGTTAAATGTATGTGTTCCTTATACTCCCCTTCGGTTTCAAAGATAATGATGCGGTTGGCACCTTCCTTAAGATAGCTATGTGGAATATAAAGAGATAAGGTTGGACCGACATTCCAGAAACGACCTAGATGATGTCCGTTGATATAAGCAATCCCTTTGCCAAACTCAGAACAATCTAAGTAGGTATCTTTTGGCTCCTTGACTTCAAAGTCATAGGCGTAAAAGGCGGGTTGCCCTTCTGTCCATCCCTTAGAGAAATCAATATTCTCTGGCTTATCAAGCGGAAGTGGATATTGCTTCCAGTTGAGCAAGAAATGCAAATCTTTACAAACACCTGTGCGAATTCCTTTTCGCTGTGTATCTGCTAAGAATTTGTGTCCATAGTTGACACGCCCCATATTTTCAATAAGTATATCAATATTGGATAGCGTTTTCTTTTTACCTTGATAAAAAATATCTTCACCGATTTCTGTTTGGTACTGTGTCGCCACTCGTTTACCATCGATAAAGAGTTGGGCTCTATCTCGTCCGTCAATGATTCGAATGCGTTCTTCATCTGCATCCCAACTTGCTTCCGTACGATAGAGTAGGTAGCCGTAACCTTGTCCTAGCTCTTCCATTTTCTTAGGGTAGAGACTTTCAATCGGACTGGATAGGCTATCCAAGGTTTCAAACAAGGAAACTTTTTCAACTAGCGGAATCGCTTCAACTTCCATACTTTCCTTGTGAAGTGGTTCAGATTGTGGATACTCAGGATAGTAAGTCGCCATCATGTCTTTGACTGCAAAATATTTAGCAGTCGGGTTACCAGCTTCATCAAGAAGAGCGTCATAATCATAAGATGTTACTTGTGGTAAATCAATGGTTCCTCGAGCTGAACAACCATTCATAAAACCAAAGTTAGTTCCACCGTGGAACATGTAAAGGTTAATAGAGCCTTGCTCTAAAACCTCGTGGACAGCTTCTGCTAATTCCTCAGGTTCACGCTTGATGATTGGTTCTTTCCATCGATTGAACCAGCCATCCCAGAATTCCATACACATGAGTGGCCATTTCTTGCCGTGCTCATCAAAGAATTCTTGCATCTGTGAGAAATTATAAGCAGCCTTGGAACCAAAGTTCCCTGTCACAAAGAGATCATCCTCAATTAAGGTTCCAGCCTTAAGAGTTGCTCGCCATGGTCCATCTGATGTGAAAAGCGGACAAGTAACTGACCGTTCTTCCATCAAGCGTCGAATTTCCCTCAAGTAGGTCTTGTCCTCGCCATAGGATCCGTACTCATTTTCGACTTGCATCATGAGAATGTTCCCACCGTTTTCCAATAATCTCGGAACTAGACGTGGAAACAACTGATCATAGTAGCGACCAACCATGTCAATGAAAGCTGGGTCAGATGACCGTATTCTCATATCCTTGGTCAAGAGCCATGCTGGTAAACCACCGAATTCCCATTCTGCACAGATAAATGGAGAAGGACGTACAATTGCATATAAGCCCAAATCTTGTGCAGTTTGAAGAAATCTCTCTAAATCTAGATTACCTTCAAAGTTGAAGTTTCCTTCAGCAGGTTCATGCATGTTCCAAGCAACATAAGTCTCAACCGTATTGAACCCTAATGCCTTGAGGTTATACAATGAATGATGCCAATCTTCCGCAGGAACTCTAAAATAGTGAATGGCGCCAGACAAAATCTTGAATGGTTTTCCATCCAGATAGAAATCGTCTTTAATTTCAAATCTTGCCATTCTTCCTCCCCTAAAAGCGAAAAGTTTGCGCTTTCATGTATTGTTATATCAACTATAAACTAATCGGGGGGCAATGTCAATACTTTTTGAAATTTTCTTTAAAATTTTTCTATTTTTTTACTGAATCTTTTCTAAAAATCATCTCAAAGCCTATAAAAATCAACATTCTGACTGAAGAGCAAAAAAATACGGAGTAAAACACGAATTATTTATATGTATTCTAATTTCTCATTCTGATATTTTAATTTTTTTTGTGCTTTTCAGCTATTTTTTAGATTTTATGTTAAAATGATAAGTGGAGAAGGAAAAAAATGAGGTGAAAATATGGCAATTCCAAAGTATCAATACATTAAAGATGAATTGAAAAATAAGATCATTTCTGGTCAATTCGCTAGTGGAGACAAGTTCTACACGGAAGCAGAGTTGATTTCCATGTATGATGTTAGTTCAATCACAGTAGTCCGCGCCTTGAACGACCTTGCCAAAGACGGATATATCGTCCGCCAACAAGGAAAAGGAACCTTCGTGGCCCGTGCACGTAAACACAAACTCGTTGAATTTTCTGATGTAGAAATCTTCGAAACAAAAGATGATAAAGTAACTGTTCTTTCTATCGAACGCGGGAACGATCTTAAATATTTAGAAAAACTTGGCCTACGCGGCGATCAATTCTATTATAAGATTGAACGTGTTCGTGAAACAAATGGCGTTACCTATATCTATCACAATTCATACATTCCTGAACAATACATCAATGCCAACTATCCAAATCTTGAATACTATAGTTCTATCTATACTCGTTTCAAATTGGACTACCACATTCACATGAATGACGAGCATTTTGAAGAAATTAACGAAATTGTATTTCCGACTCCAAAACATGCCGCTTCTATTTTAGGAATCGACACTAAATTCCCAACTGTTTTCCAAACTAAGACAACGCAGCTTGAAGCAACTGGTCAAGTTTTAGAATACATCGAAACTTATAAACGTTCTGATTTCTACAAAATTAAATTCATCTCACGTGACCGTGGTCACTAATTTTAAAAATCCTGAGGCAACTGTCTCAGGGTTTTTGTATACCCATTATAGCACCGCCTCTCTTTCAAGAGAATAGCATTTCAAGCAATTCTATAATTAGTAACCTTTTTACTAAAAAATAGTCAAAAGCAGAAAAATATATCTTAATTTATAAATTATTCTATTTTTTATAGTAATTTCCTCAAAAACTTGACTTTATGTTAGTTAGAACATAAAATAGAATTAGTATGTGAAAACGCTATCAAAAATTCAAAAGGGAGGTTTTTTAATGAAACCAGAAAATAAACAGCGCTTCTCTATTCGTAAATATGCAATCGGAGTAGCTTCTGTATTGATTGGCTTTGCCTTTCAGGCTCAGGCCGTTGCTGCTGACGGAGTCGTACCTGCTCCAACAGAAAATCAGCCTGCTGTCCAAACCACTGGAGAAGTCACTCCACCAACGAATGAAGAAAAAGTCGAGACTGCTGCTTCAACAGAAAATGCTACTCCAGTTGCTCCAGCAACAGAAAAAGCTACCCCAGCCGCTCCAGCGACAAACTCTGAAGCTCCAAAAGTTGAAGTTGCTCCTGCACCTGCCGTAGCAAATCCTGTTACATCCGAAGAAGCTCCAGCTAAACCAGCAGTAACTGAAGAAGCTAAGAAGACAGAACCTGAAAAACAAGAAGAAAAGAAAGAAGTTGCTAGAGTTGAAGCTCCTGCAGTCGCTACAGAAAGAGCAACTCAAGTCAATGAAAAACTTGCTAAAAAGAAAATTGTTTCAATTGATGCTGGTCGTAAATACTTCTCTCCTGACCAACTAAAAGAAATCATCGACAAAGCCAAACAATATGGCTATACCGACCTTCACCTTTTAGTCGGAAATGACGGCTTGCGCTTTATGCTTGATGACATGTCTCTAACTGTAGGAGACAAAACTTATGCCAGCGATGATGTCAAACGTGCTATTGAAAATGGAACCAATGCCTACTACAACGATCCAAATGGCAATCATCTGACTGAAAGCCAAATGACTGACTTGATTAGTTATGCTAAGGATAAAGGAATTGGACTTATCCCAACAGTTAACAGTCCTGGTCACATGGATGCCATCCTCAACGCCATGAAGAATTGGGTATTGAAAAGCCTAACTTTAACTATTTTGGTAAAGAATCGGCACGTACGGTTGACCTTGACAACGAAAAGGCTGTTGCTTTTACAAAAGCCTTGATTGATAAGTATGCAGCTTACTTTGCGGGCAAGTCTGAAATCTTTAACATCGGTTTGGATGAATATGCTAACGATGCTACGGATGCCAAAGGGTGGAGTGTACTACAAGCCTATAAATGGTATCCAGAAGATGGATTCCCAGACAAGGGGTATGATAAATTCATCGCCTATGCCAATGATCTAGCTCGTATCGTCAAGTCTCATGGACTTAAACCAATGGCCTTCAATGACGGTATTTACTATAATAGTGATACTACTTTTGGTACCTTTGACAAGGACATCATCGTGTCTATGTGGACTGGTGGCTGGGGTGGTTACGATGTCGCTTCTTCTAAGTTACTAGCTGAAAAAGGACACGAAATCCTCAACACTAATGATGCTTGGTACTACGTTCTTGGCCGTAATGCTGATGGACAAGGTTGGTACAACCTGGACCAAGGATTGAACGGTATCAAGAGTACACCGATTACTTCTGTTCCAAAAACAGAAGGCGCTGACGTTCCTATCATCGGTGGGATGGTAGCCGCTTGGGCTGATACTCCATCTGCCCGCTACTCTCCATCTCGTCTATTCAAGCTCATGCGTCAATTCGCAAACTCAAATGCTGAATATTTCGCCGCTGACTACGAGTCTGCTAATCAAGCTCTGAAAGAAGTGCCAACCGACCTTAGCCGCTATACAGCAGAAAGTGTTGCTGCCGTTAAAGAGGCTGAAAAAGCCATTCGCTCTCTTGATAGCAACCTTAGCCGTGCTCAACAAGATAGCATTGACCAAGCAATCGCAAAACTCCAAGAAGCTGTTAGCAACTTGACCTTCACTCCAGAAGCTCAAAAAGAAGAAGATGCTAAACGTGAAGTTGAAACTTAAGAAAAACAAGGTTATCTCAATCGATGCTGGACGTAAGTACTTCACTCTAGATCAACTCAAACGTATCGTCGATAAAGCCAGTGAACTTGGTTACTCTGACCTTCATCTCCTCCTTGGAAATGATGGACTTCGCTTCCTCTTGGATGACATGACAATCACTGCAAACGGCAAGACTTATGCAAGTGACGATGTGAAAAATGCCATCATCGAAGGAACAAAAGCTTACTACGACGATCCAAACGGAACAACTCTAAGCCAAGCTGAAATTACTGAACTTATCCAGTACGCCAAAGAAAAAGGCATTGGAATTATCCCTGCCATCAACAGTCCTGGACACATGGATGCTATGCTAGTTGCTATGGAAAAACTAGGCATCGCAAACCCTCAAGCTAACTTTGACAAGGTTTCAAAAACAACCATGGACCTTGAAAATGAAGAAGCAATGAACTTTACAAAAGCCCTTATCGGCAAGTACATGGACTTCTTTGCAGGCAAGACTAAAATCTTTAACTATGGTACAGATGAGTATGCCAACGATGCTACTAATGCTCAAGGTTGGTACTACCTCAAGTGGTATGGACTCTATGGTAAATTTGCAGATTATGCTAATAGCCTAGCTGCCATGGCTAAAGAAAAAGGTCTTCAACCAATGGCCTTTAACGATGGTTTCTACTATGAAGACAAGGACGATGTTGAGTTTGATAAAGATGTTATCATCTCTTACTGGTCTAAAGGTTGGTGGGGTTATAACCTTGCATCTCCTCAATATCTAGCAAGCAAGGGATATAAGTTCCTTAACACTAACGGAGATTGGTACTATATCCTCGGTCAAAAACCTGAAGATGGTGGTGGTTTCCTCAAGAAAGCTATCGAAAATACTGAAAAAACTCCATTCAACCAACTAGCTTCAACTAAATATCCTGAGGTTGATCTTCCTACTATTGGTAGTATGGTAGCCATCTGGGCAGATAGACCAAGTGCTGAGTACAAGGAAGAAGAAATCTTTGAACTCATGACTGCCTTTGCAGATCACAACAAAGACTACTTCCGTGCTGACTACAAAGCGCTTCGCGAGGAACTGGCTCAAATCCCTGAAAACTTAGAAGGATATAGCACAGAAAGTCTCGCTGCTCTCAAAGCTGCTAAAGAAGCTCTGAACTACAATCTCAACCGCAATAAACAAGCTGAGTTGGATACACTTGTAGCTAACCTTAAAGCTGCTAGACTTGGTCTCAAACCAGCTGCAACTCACTCAGGAAGTCTTGATGAAAATGAAGTTGCTGCCAACGTTGAAACTAGACCAGAGCTTATCACAAGAACGGAAGAAATCCCATTTGAGACTGTTAAGAAGGAAAATCCTAACCTTCCAGCAGGACAAGAAAAAGTTGTCACTGAAGGTGCCAAAGGTGAACGTACAATCTACGTCTCAGTTACTACTGAAAATGGTAAGGAAACCGAAACAGTCCTTGAAAGCAAAGTCACAAAAGAAGCTGTCAATCAAGTTGTTGAAGTTGGAACTCCTGTCACTCATGTAGGAGACGAAGAAGGAGTTGCTCCTGTTGCGGATGCCAAACCACGTGTTGTCATCGAGGACGAAGAAATTCCGTTTACAACGATTACTCGTGAAACCGATGCATTGCCTAAGGGAGAAACTCGTGTAGTAACCGAAGGTGTTAAAGGACGTCGTAGTCATTTCTATTCTGTGTCTACTGCTGCTGACGGAAGCGAAGTGAAAACATTGGTTACTAGTGTTGTCGCTCAAGAACCAGTTTCTCAAATCATCGAAGTCGGAACTCCTGTAACGCATGTGGGAGATGAAAAGGGACTAGCTCCTGTTGCGGAAGAAAAACCAAAACTAGAGATTCCAAATATTCCGGCTCCTATTGCAGAAGAAAAACCAGCACTAGAGATTCCAAATGTGCCAGCTCCTATTGCAGAAGAAAAACCGAAATTAGAGATTCCAAGTAAACCAGCTCCAGCAACTGTTCCTGCTGAGGAAAACAAAGCTCTTCCTCAAGGACCAGCTCCCGTGGCAAAAGAAAATAAACTTCCTGAAACAGGAAGCCAAGGTTCAGAATGGTTGATTGCTACAGGTTTAATGGCTGCACTCACAGCATATGGACTTAGCAAGAAAAAAGATTAATACTCTTCGAAAATCGAATTCAAACCACGTCAGCTTCACCTTGCCGTACTCAAGTACAGCCTGCGGCTAGCTTCCTAGTTTGCTCTTTGATTTTCATTGAGTACAAGCACAAATAAAAAGCGAGATTCAATCTCGCTTTTTATTTTATGATTAGTCACCAAGTCCGATGCGTTCGAAGATCTCTTCCACACGTTTAGTGTAGTAAGTTGGGTTGAAGATTTCATCGATTTCTTCTTGAGTGAGACGTGAAGTCACCTCTGGATCTGCTTCAAGAAGTGGTTTAAAGTCTACTTGGTTATCCCATGATTGAGCAGTCTTCGGTTGAACGAGGTCGTAAGCTTGCTCACGCGTCATGCCTTTTTCAATCAAGGTCAACATAGCACGTTGGCTAAAGATAAGACCAAAAGTTGAGTTCATGTTGCGAATCATGTTTTCTGGGAAAACTGTCAAGTTCTTAACGATGTTTCCAAAACGGTTGAGCATGTAGTCAATCAAGATGGTTGTGTCTGGTGCGATAATACGCTCAGCTGATGAGTGAGAGATGTCACGTTCGTGCCAAAGGGCTACGTTTTCATAGGCTGTAATCATGTGACCACGGATAACACGCGCAAGACCTGTCATGTTTTCAGAACCGATAGGGTTACGTTTATGAGGCATTGCTGAAGAGCCTTTTTGACCTTTGGCAAAGAACTCTTCCACTTCACGTTGTTCTGATTTTTGAAGACCGCGGATCTCCGTTGCCATACGTTCGATAGAAGTTGCGATGCTGGCAAGAACCGCAAAGTACTCAGCGTGAAGGTCACGAGGAAGCACCTGTGTTGAGATTTCTTGAGCACGGATACCCAATTTATCACAGACGTATTGCTCAACGAATGGTGGGATGTTGGCAAAGTTACCAACCGCACCCGAAATCTTACCAGCTTCCACACCAGCAGCCGCATGCTCGAAACGCTCGATGTTCCGTTTCATTTCGCTGTACCACGTGGCCAATTTAAGACCAAAAGTTGTAGGCTCCGCATGCACCCCGTGCGTACGACCCATCATGATGGTGAACTTGTGCTCCTTCGCCTTATCAGCGATGATATTGAGGAAGTTTCAAGGTCACGACGGATGATATCGTTGGCTTGTTTGTAGAGGTAACCATAGGCTGTATCTACCACGTCAGTAGAAGTCAAACCATAGTGAACCCACTTGCGCTCTTCACCAAGCGTCTCAGAGACCGCACGTGTGAAGGCCACCACATCGTGGCGAGTCTCCTGCTCAATCTCCAAAATACGGTCGATGTCAAAGTCCGCTTTTTCTCGAATCAAAGCCACATCTTCCTTAGGGATTTCTCCCAACTCAGCCCATGCCTCGTCAGCCAAGATTTCCACCTCAAGCCAAGCACGGTATTTATTTTCTTCAGTCCAAATGTTCGCCATCTCAGGGCGAGAGTAACGTTCGATCATGTTTTTGTTTTCCTTTCTGTTGGTTAAAATATTTCAATTTATCCCAAGATCATTTCTAATACTGTCAATTAAAGTCCATCGTGAAATATCTAATTTATTAATTTTTTTAACGTCGTCGTTTAAACGTCTCCCGGCAATAAACGCGTTATGTAGCAATATTTCGAAATTCACGAGATTGTTTTTTACATCAACTCCTGCATATAACTCAAAAGTCATTTTTTCACTCCTTTTAAATTCCTCATACTGACTTTGAGCATATTTATACTTATCTTGAATTAAAGTGATTTCCGACTTGAAATACTCTCTGTTATTAATCTCTATCTCATATTTATTCTTCAATTCAAAATCTAAATTATCAGAATCATTTAACAATTTTTTTCGTAATAATAATTTGATTTTTCTAAAATTGAAATGACTATATCAAAAATTTTTTCTAAATTATAATTAGGATTCCATAAAATTGAATTGACTATACAAAAAATTTTCTAAAATTACAAATTAGGAGGTCCATCCATACTGTTCAACACATCTAATGGTGTTTGACTTGGAAATAGATTCACAACTCGAATCAATTTTTTATATACTGAATCCAATTTTTCTCTTTTAGCCTTCAAATTTTCTGCTTGTTTCTCTTCAATTACCCTACGAGTTTCATTCTTTACATTGAAGAATTGTGTGAGAAACACACCTAACAAAGCACTTATTACTGATATACTAGATGATATTATAGTAATAATTACCGTCTCAGACATAACGCCCTCTCTAAAATAATTTTAATAGATTCTTACTACATATTTTATAAAGCAATACTATCTGTTAATTAACAAAATACTCTTTTTGAAATATCTTTTAAAATGATCATTTTTTAACAATACGATAAATTAAAAGGATTCAATATCCTATACTTTAAACTTTAAATTTATATATCCTTTTTATTATTTTACAATAATTTAACAACCTACAATCACTTTATTCAAATTCTTCTTTCCCGATCCACACAGATGGATAGTGATCGAGTGTATTCAAATCCGTATCCAGCGGGACGTCATAGATAGCTAAATAGTTTTCAGGATATTGAGCAGTCAGCTCTTCATACTTAGCTTTTACTTTTTCGTGATCGCTACTAGCATATAAGACTTCGACGACCGCTCCTGTCTTCTCTTTTTCGACAAATGCGTTGACAATGAGTTGAATCATAAAACCTCCTAAATCGAAATGCCCTTCATATTTGCTTCCAGAATAGGCATCTTGACACCTAACTCCTGACCAGTCTGATAAACACTTTGACAACAATAGAAGATGTCCTGTTTATCATTGTGTAAGGTCATGATTTTTCGGGTCAGCTCATTTTTCGCAAACATGACTTTCATGGCTTTGCCGGCTATCCAAGCGGGAATTTTGTAGGGTAAGAGTTCTGCCTTATAAAGCTTCAAATTCACCCCACGCGCTTCTACGACTTTCAAAGTTTCTCGAATGGCCTTGATGGCTAATGATAATTCCGAAGAACTATTCATCAAGTTCAAAGCCAATTCTTCTGGGTTTTCCAGATTCCCTGAACGAGCAGCTGTCGAAGTAACACCCGCATTAATCGCCATGTGAATCCAAATCCACTCAACCATATCATGAGGAACTTCCCACTTCAAATCTGCAGAAGTCAGTAAATCCGTCAGATCCGCATAGTTAGAAATGTGTGCTTTTTGCTCACCTTCGAGCATTAAATGGTCAAACAAGACACCATCCAAATGGTCCTCTTGCATATGACCACCCGCTGTCGGAAAGGCCAGAATATAGTCGTAATCCCCTGCCCACTCTTGGACCTCTTCTCGAGTATCCCAGAAATTACAGAAGAAAACAAGGGTGCCTTTGATATTATTTTTTCGCAAGGTCTCCACAGCTTCTTTGACAAAACCATGACGCACACTCAGAAAAATAAAATCATATTCCGAATCAGCTTCCGCCACATGAACCTCATAGGTGTCGTGTTTGTTCTCACCTTTGGAATGATAGCGACCATCTAGTAGATCAACCGACAACTCCTTCGGAGCTGTACTTTTCTTACTATCTCTCAATACGTGTTCCACTTGATGGCCTGCTTTTTGAAAGGCATAGGCATAAGTGGTCCCGATGACTCCAAGTCCTAGAATCGCTATTCTCACTTAAAAATCAATTCCTTTCCCAAACTCCTCAACCTTATCCGGATCATCACTAAACAAAGTCACATGTCCCATTTTGCGGTTATGCTTTGCTTCTAGTTTACCATATAAGTGGAGGTGAGCGCTTGGATTTTCTGTCACATATGTTTCAGCAGCCTCGACGTGTTGGCCAAGTACATTGAGCATGACAGCAGGCGCATGAAGGTGGATTGCTGGGAGTGGTGCTCTGAGAACGCCCAAGATGTGCGTGTCAAACTGGGAGAAGTCGCAGGCTTCAATCGAATAATGCCCTGAATTGTGTGGACGTGGCGCAATTTCGTTGACAATGATGTCATCAGCTGTCGCAAACATTTCTACACAAAGTGTACCAGAAAGGTTCAGTTGTTCTGCGATTCGCACTGCCATCGCTTTGGCTTTTTCAGCTAGACTTTCTGAAATGCGAGCAGGCACAATAGTTTTTGAAAGAATGTTGTTGCGGTGGATATTTTCCTGAACGGGGAAAACCGTCACGTCCTTGCCATTTCCAGACACGATGACCGAAATTTCAAGGTCAAAGTTGACGAACTCTTCTAAAACGCAGTCTGCTGAGTCCGCTAAAGTGTATGCTTCTTCCAAGTCTGCTTCTGAGCGAATGACCTTCTGTCCATGCCCATCGTAGCCACCAGTCGCAGTCTTGAGGACATAATTTTTAGATAGGTCAATATCTGCCAAGTCTTGGCTTGAAGTCACGACCTTGTAAGGGAGCCACGGTGACTTGAGCCTTGTTGGAAAGAAAGTCCTTTTCAAAAATACGGTTTTGGGAGATGCGAAGCAGGTCGGTCCCTTGTGGGAGTTGTCCATCCTTGATGACAGCGTCCAAACCGTCAGCATCGACATTTTCAAATTCATAAGTGAGAACATCACAGCGGTCTGCCAACTGACGAAGGGCGTCCACATCATTATAAGGAGCCACGATGATTTCCGCCACACGGGAGGCTGGGCAATCCTCCGCAGGATCCAGGGCGATAACCTTGTGCCCCATGTAGATAGCAGAAATGGCCATCATCTGACCCAGCTGGCCGCCGCCGATAATTCCGATTGTTTTAGATGAGCTCATTTGTCGACTCCTCTGCGATTTTTCCTTGTTCTTCTGCGAAATCTGCTAACGCTGTTGCAATAGCCTGATCTTCTACCGAGAGGAGACGAAGGGCAAAGAGAGCCGCATTTGTCGCACCTGCTTCACCAATCGCCATGGTTGCGACAGGCACTCCGCCTGGCATCTGAACGATGGAATAGAGCGAATCCACACCGCTAAGGGCACGTGACTTTGACTGGCACCCCAATGACTGGAAGAGTTGTTTTGGCAGCAACCATGCCTGGCAAGTGAGCAGCGCCACCCGCACCTGCAATAATGACCTTGATACCGCGACTCCGTGCTTCTTCCGCATGTTTGAACATGAGGTCCGGTGTTCGGTGAGCAGAGACAACTTTCTTTTCGTAGACTACACCGAAGTTGTCGAGGACTTCTGCTGTTTTTGCATGGTTGTCCCAGTCGGATTTTGAGCCCATGATGATGGAAATACTGGTTTCATTTTTCTTCTTCCTTTTTTTGACAATCACCTTAGGTAGTGAGGACGTAGCAGCCACCAAAGGTGTCTCATGCTAAAACTGGAGCCCGAGGTCTCCGATTTTCCCTGAACTATTAGCTTTGCTATCCAGGATCGTTCTTTCACTACGTGACGATTATCTATACTCAGCTCGCTAACGCTCGCAAGTTATGCGACCATTATCGGGTTTTGACGACTCAGTCGCTTTTTGAAATTTTAGTTTGTTCGCCTTGCTTCCGATATCCGTTCGATAGAAGAGGCCTTCTGTGTTTTTGTTTGTCGAGTTCGTTGTAGATGATGTCTTTGAGCCGTCTTTGACAGTGTCAGCTGTTGTGACTAGCATATAGACACGTCCGCCGTTTGAGAGAAGGTCTTGCCCATTTTCAGCGAATTTAGCACCAGCATAGTAAGTGATGATGTCGCCTTCTGTCTTGGCTGGAAGCTTGACACCTTTTTCATAGTCTAGTGGGTATCCGTTTGATGCTACAACCACACCCAGTGTCACACCCTTATCGGTCCAGGTGATGGCTGGCTCTTTGCCATCCAAAATGTCAGTGATATTTTGTGCAAAAGTCAGATGTCAAACGAGGCAAGATGATTTGCGTTTCAGGATCTCCAAAACGAGCGTTGAACTCGATGACTTTGGGTCCATCAGCTGTCAAGATAAGACCCGCATAAAGTACACCAAGATAAGGACGACCTTCTTTAATCATGCCTTCGAGGACTGGCTTGACAATGGTGTCAACAGCTGTATCAACCACGCTCTGTGGCAAGTGAGGAACTGGCGCATAGGCACCCATCCCACCAGTGTTAGGGACCTTTGTCGCATCATAGGCACGTTTGTGGTCCTGAGCCGTTGGCATGATGTAGAACTTATCCCCATTGACAAAGGCAAAAGAGAAAATTCCTCACCTTCAAGAAACTCCTCGATGACCACACGCGCACCTGAGTCACCAAATTTATTGTCCAAAAGCATCTCATGAGTAGCTTCGACTGCTTGCTCAACTGTCTCCGCAACGACGACACCTTTTCCCAAGGGCCAAACCATCTGCCTTTGACTACGATTGGAGCGCCTTTTTCTCTTCGATATAGGCCTTAGCTTCCTCGAAATCTGAAAATGTGCCCATAGGCTGCTGTCGGAACATCGTATTTGACCATGACTTTCCTTAGCAAAAATCCTTAGACCACTCCAAGCTCGGCTGCCAGCTCTTTAGTCGGACCAAAAGCCTTTGAGACCAGCTGTATTGAAAACTCATCCACGATTCCCAGCAGCAAGAGCGTCATCTGGACCAATGAAGGACCAAGCAATATCGTTGGCTTTTTGCAAACTCAATCAATTTAGAATGTTCGGAAATAGAGATATTTACCAATTCCAGACCATCCAGAGTCATCCCGTCATTCCCAGGAGCTACAAAGACTTTTTCAACGTCATTTGACTCTAACAACTTCTTAGCAATCGCATGCTCACGACCACCTGAGCCAACAACCAACAGTTTCATCTTTCTCAACCCTCTTTTGCGAATTATTTACTAATATTATACCATAAACGTTCGTTTTAATCTTGTTTCGTTTTCGCTTTTAAAGCAAAAAGGAAAAGAAACTGTTTTCTTCCCTTTTATTTTTCTTAATGTCTAAAAATGTCTCACGCCTGTGAAGACCATAGTCAAGCCGTATTTATCAGCAGCTTCGATTGACTCTTGGTCACGTACTGATCTAAGAGGATGATATTTTTGTATGATAAAATTTAACTATAAAACTGAAAATAATTCATTAATGCTAGATATATTTTTTCATTAAGTATCCTTCTCATGCATGGACTTAACATATTCTCGATACCTTCTTTTTCTATGGATAAAAACAAATGAGTATCTCCCTTTTTATTTGTTTAACTAAACTTTCATCTCTCTCTATATTATCTAAAGTTTGAATAGCATCCCATAGTAATTCTTTCTTAAATTTCCTTCCAACTGTTAAGCGTCGATAATTTTCTTGTTTATTTACGATGTACACACCTGTTACTTTTATATTGCTCCGACTGTAATAAATTTGTTAATCTAGTTTTTCTTTATTATTAAGTTTAAGACTATATCTTTTTAATAAAGCACTTACTATTTTTCTCTATTCTAATTTTTATATCTGAATAATCATTTTTGTCTGAAATACATCGAAAAAGAGATCGTAATATCATCAGCATATCGTGTATAAATTACATTATCTAATCCTTGTCTCTTTAATCTACAATACAAAGTAGTATCAAATTTTTAAATAAATGTTTGATAATAACGGAGATGTTACAAAACCTAACGGTAATCCTTGCAACCCTTGACTGGCTTTTTTTATAATTTCATAAGACTGACTTTTTACTTATATTATAACCATTATATTTCACTTCCTTATAAAAAAATTAATTAACTTACGATGATTAATAGACGGAAAGTTCTTGATATCGAATTGAATAAAGATGTCATTATACATATGCGCTTTTAGCATTATCAAAAATAGAAATTCCTTCTCTATAACCTTTAGTGAACTTAGAATAAATTACCCGTTCTTTTAAATGGTCATTAATTAGTTTTATGAATATTTTTTTAACTCGCTATTACTCGTATAAGCAACTATTTTTCCTTATTTTTATAGTTTAAAAATTGCGAATCCACTATTATTTACCATATCTTCTCTTCCTCAATAACTTCAATCAAACTAGAGTATTTAGCGAAAAAGAACTTCCCATTTTTATCCTTTCCTTTATGTTCTAGAATAACTTTTTATCTTCTTCATAAGTTTCATCTTTTCTTATACGCATAAATCCTGCCGCATTAAACAAATACAACGTCATACCAATCATCCTTTGTATTGTTACTTTTTACTTTCAAAATGAATCTCAGGAACGTCAGTAAACTTATATGGTTTAATCTCTTCATAGGTAGAAATAAGGATCTTATTCATTTCCTTATTTAAAATTTCTATAACACTCTCTAAAGTCATACTTTTTCCCAAATATTTTATCAGCAATTTCGTCTACTGATAGCATTGCTGCTACATAATGTAGGACTCTATCTGGATCAATTCTTACTGTTAGTTTAACTTCTTCAAAGTTTAAACCAAATTCTTCTTTTTCCAATCTCAAATGATCTTGATTTACCTTTAATAAAATCATTTATATTGTTGCTCAACGTTTTACCTATAGAATCATTCACAAAACTTGTATGTAGATTACGTAGATTGACAGATGTAATATTATTTCTCACACTTGGATAGTATATTATTCGTTTTACAGGATTCTCTCCTTTAAAAAAAGATAATTTCAAAAATTGCCCAATTTATCTTCTTCAACCGCTTCTATATTAGGTAATATTAGACAAGTTTTTCTCTATTAGAGGCCTCACCTAAAAACAAACCTGCTTCTGCACCCGTTGAAATACTTTCATGAAATATAAAAATAACATCTGATAACAGAGATACTAAAAAAAATTCTACATCATATAAATTTCTCATATAAATATCGCCATAGTTAAGATACTTTTTCCGATTTACTAAATGTAAAAATTTTCCTCTAATATTATGATTTTTGTAAGATGAATTAATATTTTTCCAGATGTTTTTCAATACATTTCTTTATCACTAACATCTGATTTCACATATTTTTGAACCACATAAAAAAATAAATTTATATAGTTCATCTTCCTTATTCTTAAATATATATTTACTCATCATTGCTCCATATAAAAAGAGCCCTACCTAAAAATTTGTAGAGACTTTCATTCAGAACGAAAGGCAATAGTACGTGGGTTCTTGACGACATGCGGCGAGTTCGCCGTATGTCTAAAAGGTTCTACGTACGACCTTTCGTAATTCTATATTATATAGTAATTTATTACTATCCTCGACAAAGTCGAGTAACAAATTTTACTATTTTTAAAAATACTCAACCTTTGGAACTACCAAAGGAAATAACAGGATGTGTTATTTTTCTAGGGCTCTGCTCTATTATATCATAAAATATCCATATTTTCTATATCTTGAACCTGTTTAAAAATATCTTAGCTTTTCCGTTTCTAGAATTTAACATAGTTTCCCACTCTAACTCTTCATTATTATATTTACAGAGTTTTTCTTGTATAACTTGTAGTATTTTCTCATCTTTTTAGAATCACCAATTTTAACATTATTATATATTTATATACTGTTCTTTTTAAATAATCCGGAGTCTTTTTCATCTCCTAATTCTTTAGATAGTATGTCTTTTGCAAGAATTAAATTGATTAATACTTTAAGATGATTCAAACTAAGATTATGAAGATCAAACTCATTGTCCAACTGAATAGAAGTATCCTCTAAACTTATACCCGTTATTAAATACTCTTGGTTTGAATTTTTCATCAGATATTATTAGTTTATATTCTTCTCCAAAAGATCGGTTTTTTTACTTTATTATTTAAAAATCGATAAGTTGATTAATCATTTCTTCACTATCTGCTGAAAAATTATCAATCAGTAATTTTTAGAACATCAAAATCACTTAAATAAATTTTTAACATTATTCTCGTTTATAAGAAATCTAGTTTTTATTCTTTCTTATTAGAAACTTATATTTTTTTATTTCATAACTAACCTCTAAGTTTCTTTCTACACCAAAGTATTTATTGATACTAGTATCTCCAAATCGCGTTTTAACTTTTTCCTTTTCTTGATCTAAAAGACAATCTAAATCTTTTATGAAAATTCATATTATTCTCCTCTTTATTATATATTATATCAAAATACAATTTTTCAGCTCAATATTATTATACAACAAAAACATCCAATTCCATGGATGCTTTGTAAGTTCTAATGTCTAAAATGTCTCACGCCTGTGAATACCATAGTCAAGCCGTATTTATCAGCAGCTTCGATAGACTCTTGGTCTCGTACTGACCCACCTGGTTGAATGATGGCCTTGATACCAGCTTTTGGCGATTTCTTCCACATTATCCGCAAATGGGAAGAAGGCATCTGAAGCAAGGACAGCGCCGTCAAGACGGTCTTTAGCTTGGTCAATAGCGATACGGACAGAAGCCACACGGTTGGTTTGACCAGGGCCAACACCAAGTGTCATGTGGTCATTGGTTACGATGATCCCGTTTGATTTGACGTATTTAATAGCTTTCCATGCGAAACTCAAGGGCTGTCGCTTCTGTCTCAGTTGGTTGGCGTTTGGTAACAACTTGCCAGTCAGCCTGGACTTTCTTTGACCACGTCTTGGTTTTTGAACGAGGAGTCCACCGACAACACCTAGTGTATTCTGCTTCCACTTCACTCGCTTCTTGAGCGTCGAAATGGCAAGTCAAGAATGCGCAAGTTTTTCTTTTTGTTGGTCAAAATAGCTAGCGCTTCATCCGTATAGCTTGGTGCGATGATGATTTCAAGGAAAACGCCATGCATCTTCTTAGCTGTCGCAGCGTCCACCTCACGGTTGAGAACCACGATCCCACCGAAGATAGAAACTGGGTCAGACTCATAAGCGTAGTCCCAAGCTGTTTCGATATCGTCAGCTTGACCGATTCCACATGGGTTCATGTGTTTGAGAGCCACAACGGTTGGACGGTCTTTGAAGTCACGGATGATACGGATAGCAGCGTCTGCATCACGGATATTGTTGAAGGACAATTCTTTACCGTTTGAGCTGTTTAGCTGAAGCAATAGAGTAATCTGTTGGCAAGGCTTTTTTGGTAGAAGTCTGCGTCTTGTTGAGGGTTCTCACCGTAACGCATTGGCTTGCTTGAGATCATAAGTCAAAGTGAGTTTTTCAGGTTTTTCTTCACCCACTTGAGCTGTGAAGTATTCTGCGATCAAGGCATCATAGGCTGCTGTGTGACGAAAGACTTTGGCTGCCAGATGTTGGCGAGTTTCGTAAGCTTGTTTCGCCGTTTGCTGCTAATTCGTCCAAGAACCACAGCATAGTCAGCAGGATCTACCACAACTGTTACGCTGGCATGGTTTTTCGCTGCTGAACGAAGCATAGATGGCCCACCAATATCGATGTTTTCAACCGCGTCAGCGTAAGTCACGTCTGGTTTGAGAATCGTTTCCTTGAATAGGTAGAGGTTGACCACTACAAGGTCGATAAGCTCAATCTGATTGTCCTTAGCAGCCTCAAGGTGACTATCAAGGTCACGACGAGCGAGGAGACCTCCGTGGATATTTGGGTGGAGGGTCTTGACACGACCGTCCATCATTTCTGGGAAACCAGTCACATCATCGATGGCGATAGTGTCCACCCCAGCATTATCAAGGGCAACTTTGGTACCACCTGTTGAGATGATATCCCAACCAAGTTTTTTGAGTTCTTGGGCAAATTCAACAATGCTCGCTTTATCTGAAACACTAATTAGTGCGCGTTTAGTCATTTTCTTTCTTTTCCTTTTTTAAAAAAGTTCTTTCATCTGCTACAGTCGAAAAATGTTTCTTTCAGCTCTAGGGCTTCCTTATTTTCGTGCAACTCCCAAACTATCCAAGACTTCTGGATAGAGCTTGTACTCTGTTTCGTGGATGCGCGTTTCGAAAGTATCAAGGGTATCACCTTCAAGGCGTGGCACACGGACTTGTTTGATGACCTTACCAGTGTCCACACCAGAATCCACCCAGTGAATAGTCACGCCAGACTGGTCAACGCCTGCATTCCAAGCATCCTCAATACCATGAGCACCTGGAAATTCAGGGAGATAAGCCGGGTGAATATTGATGATACGGCCTTCATAAGCTGCTAGCAAGGTTGGACCGACGATTTTCATATAGCCTGCCAGACAAACCAAGTCAATCTGGTGTTCATCCAAAAGTTCGACAATGGCTCCTTCATAGTCTGCCTTGTTCTCAAACTCTTTGAGTTCAAAAGCGTAGGATAATACCCCAAGATTTTCGGCACGCTCTAAGACATAGGCATCCCGATGATCTGAAAAGACAAATTCTACTGGAAATTGTTCTGCAATCACCTGAAAGTTTGAGCCGTTGCCAGAGGCAAAAACAGCAATCTTTTTAGCCATTATTTAATCACCACACTTGCGCCATCTTTCTTCACAATACGACCGATTTCATAAACAGGTTCGTCAAGAAGTTCTTTGACACGTTCCACATTTTCTGGTTTGACCGCAAGCATGAGACCAATTCCCATGTTGAAGATTTCAAACATTTCTTCGTGTTTGATTTGGCCATATTTTTCAAGGGCTTTGAAAATTGGAAGAACTGGCACTTTGCTTTCGTCAATTTCAGCAGCCAAGTCATCTGAGAACATACGTGGTACATTTTCGATGAAACCACCACCTGTGATGTGGGCAATCCCGTTGACCAATTCTTCTTTGATGAGTGGCAAAGCTGCTTTGACGTAGATACGAGTTGGTTCCAAAAGAACGTCTTTAAGTTTCTTGCCTTCCAATTCTGGGAGGACTTCTTCACCGGTGTAATCCGCAAAGACACGACGCACGAGTGAGTAACCATTTGAGTGGATACCGCTTGAGGCAAGTCCAAGAATCACATCACCTGCAGCTACTTTTGAACCGTCGATGATTTGAGATTTTTCTGCAACACCGACAGCAAACCCAGCCAAATCATAGTCATCTTCACCATACATACCAGGCATTTCAGCCGTTTCACCCACCGATAAGGGCTGCACCAGCTTGCACACAACCTTCTGCAACACCAGCAACGACTTGTTCTAGTTTAGCTGGTTCATTTTTACCAGTTGCGACGTAGTCCAAGAAGTAGAGGGGCTCCGCACCTGCAGCGATGATATCGTTGACACACATAGCCACACAGTCCTGACCGATTGTATCGTGCTTATCGTACTTGATAGCCAGCATGAGCTTGGTTCCGACACCATCTGTACCTGAGATCAAAACAGGCTCTTTGACACCTGTTTTTGAAAGGTCAAACATGCCACCGAAACCACCAAGAGCTCCCATGACACCTGCACGCTCTGTACGAGCCACGTGTTTTTTGATCCGTTCAACAACTTCATAACCCGCTTCAACGTCCACACCAGACTGCGCATAAGCATTTTTATTTGTCATTTGTTTATTCCTTTTCCTTTCCTTCAATGGGGAATTTTATTTGTAAAAACTCGTTTTTTCTTCTAAACTTCTACGATATTCTTCTTCATAGTCATAGAGAGGAGTTGGATATTTCCCATCAAAGTAAGCCACACAGAGACCGCCATTTGGCGCATCTGTTTCAATCCCAATAGAGTCAATCAAGCCATCAATCGAAAGATAAGTCAGGCTATCCGCACCAATTATTTGGCAAGTTTCCTCAACGGTATGATTAGCCGCAATCAACTCCTGACGTGTCTGGATATCAATCCCGTAGAAACATGGATAGGCAAGAGCAGGACTCCCAATGGCAACGTGCACTTCTGATGCTCCTGCTTCTTTCAAAAGCTGAACAATGCGACGAGATGTTGTTCCTCGCACGATAGAGTCATCAATCATGACCACACGTTTGCCTTTAACGACACCAGAAACGGCAGACAATTTCATTCGAACTCCTTGCTCCCGCAATTCTTGAGTCGGCTGAATAAAGGTGCGTTGTGTATATTGGTTCTTGATAAGGCCCATTTCATTTGGTAGCCCAGACTCTTCCGCAAAGCCCATAGCTGCACTGAGTGAGGAGTTTGGCACACCGACCACAATGTCAGCTTCATGCTTGAACTCACGTGCTAATTGAGCTCCCATTCGCTTACGAGCCGTATGGACATTAACACCATGGATGTTGGAGTCAGGACGGGCAAAGTAGATATACTCCATAGAACAGATAGCCAGCTGAGTATCGTTTGTGTAGCTATCATACTGAATACCATTGTCATCAATAATGACAATCTCGCCCGGTTTCACGTCACGAATCCACTCGCACCGATCACTTCAAAGGCACAGGTTTCAGATGAAACCACTACTGCTCCATTCGCTATTTTTCCCGATTGATAGAGGACGGAAGCCGTTTGGATCGAGCGCTGCAATTAACTTATCCTCAAACATCAAGAGATAAGCAAAACCACCTTTAACAAGACTGAGGGCTTCCTTAATTTTACCCATCAGGTTTGGATTGTGGCTACGACGAATCAAGTGAGCCAAGATTTCTGAATCAGAGGTTGAACTGAAGATTGCCCCTCTTTGTTCCAATTCTTGCTTGAGAGATTCTGCATTGGTCAGATTCCCGTTATGAGCCAAACCAAACTGCATATCGTGAAAACGGAAGAGGAAAGGTTGGATATTGTCTACAGAAGCTTCTCCCGCAGTCGCATAACGCACGTGTCCAATCGCTCCAGTTCCTGTCAATTTATCCAAATTAGCAGGATTTTTGAAGACTTCTGATAAAGCCCCATATCACGATGACGCTTCAATTCCCCTTGGTCATTGGAGAGGATTCCTGCCCCTCCTGACCACAGTGCTGAAGACTATGGAGTCCAAAAATAGGTCATTTGGGCAGCATCTGGGTGGCCCCAGATGCCGAAAAACACTACATTCTTCATTAAGAGATTTTTACTTCGTATGTCATTTTATATACCTTTTTATTTTTACATTATAGCCCACTCTTCTAAAAAGAAAATTAGGAATTTCATCTGGCATCGACTCTCTTATAACTATCAACACCTACATACTGACCCAAATTAAGTTCACCGAAAAGTTCTTGACTAAGTAGCACAAGCTTCTCATTTGTTCTAATTTTTCTTTAATTGTCGGGCTAAAATAATAGTTTTTCAGTGTAAGCAAATATTAAAAATTAAGAAAATCCAGTTTCTTCAATCGATCGCTACTATTAAACTGACTTTTTAGAGATCTATATTTCCAATCCCTTTTATGATAAAAAGCTAGCACCATCGTCTTTTCTTTTAATGGTAAAAATAGCCAGGTGCAACTTCTGAATACGATTATTTTTGAATGGTTACTCGTATCATTCACTGGATATTCGTACATATCTCTAATTAACGTTAATGAGCCTTGAAACGCTATCAGTGTCTTATAGGGGAGCACCTCATGAAAAAAATAATTTGATATGCTCCTTTAAGATTGTTTTTCAATAGCAGTTTTATGGAGTAAAATTTCATTTTGAAAATCTTCAATATCATAATCAAAAAGAATTATGAAGATCTTTTATTTTTGAGATGTATTCTCTAATGTTTTTATTAGAAATCTCAGGTATTCTTAAGTATAAAGCCTTCTTGATTGTATTATCAGACATTGATTTTTCAAAATGATATTTTTCCTCCTCCGTCTAACTAGTTCTAAAAGGAAATTTTTCAATGCAATTTGTGACAACATTTTTATCGCTAGGATAAGACGTAAGATTCATTTCATTTTCATATTCCTGAAAATAGAAAGAATCACATTTACGACAAATAATTTGTATCGTTCCCGAATTGCTCACTCCCTTATCATTATCTAACAGATCGCTCCCTATTAAATAACCAGCTGGAGTCAACTTGCCAGAATCAGAAAATATTTTTAACGATAACTGTGGAATGGTGTGAGAGTTGCAAAAACTTAGTAGTATCTTTTATCACAAAGCAAACACTTTCTTGGCTTTAAGTCCTCCTTCATTACTCTCATCTCTCTAGATAACGATTTTTCAATTGAATCTTTTTTCAACATCAGGTATATCAATTAATTTATTCAAATTTTTCACAAACTTTCATTTTTCTTCTCAAAACACACCAATCGTCTTAGTCATCTATAGTCTTATTTTCCAGTAAAGTATTTAACCGCTGATGCAAAGAGATGTTGATCTTTATTTCCTGGAATATTTTGGAAGAGACCGTCTTCGAAACGTTCTGAGTGACCCATCTTCCCAATAATTTGACCGTTCTTACTTGTGATACCTTCGATCGCATTAACAGAACCATTTGGATTGTATTTTAGAATCCATGCTTGGTTTACCTTCGAAGTCAACATATTGGGTAAAGATTTGACCATTGTCACGAAGCTCTGCAAATTCCTCAGCTGTCACGACAAATTTACCTTCACCGTGTGATACTGGGATGGCATGGATGTCACCAACTTCTACTCCAGCAAGCCATGGTGAGTTCGTGTTGGCAATCCGTGTTTCCACCATCTTAGCCACGTGTTGGTTGGCATCATTGTAGAAGAGGGTTGGACTCGTGCTGCTTGCATCTTCAAAGTTACCATATGGAAGAAGACCTGATTTGACAAGAGCTTGGAATCCGTTACAGATACCGATAATCAAACCACCACGTTCGATGAAGCTATCGATAGCTGCACGTACTTTTTCATTGAGCAAGATGTTAACGATAAATTTAGCTGATCCATCTGGTTCATCCGCTGCTGAGAAGCCACCTGCAAAGAAGATAATGTTGGCTTTTTCAATGTTGTCAACCATGGTGTCAACAGACTTGACAATCGCTTCTTCATTCAGTGTGACAAATGGTACCAAGTTGACTTTTTGCACCTTCTTTTTCAAAGGCCTTAGCTGAGTCATATTCTGAGTTAGTACCTGGGAATACTGGGATGTAAACCACTGGTGTCTCAACTGTTTCTTTTAGCTTTTAATCACAGCATCTGATGCTACAGCAGGTACTTCTTCCAACTCAGTTGCTTGTGCAAATTCCGTTGGGTAAACCTCTTCCAATTTACCTTGGAAGGAACTGTCAAGTTTGTATCCATCAATCGTTACACCATTGACAGTAAGTGTAAAGTCAGCTGCTGTTTGTCCAATCTTGGCAACACCTGCAATTTCTTCAGGCGATGTGAAGACGAATCCACCCAATTGAGCTGTCAAGCTAGTGTCAAGGTCAGCTAATTCAACGTTGGCACCGATATGGTTACCAAATGTTGCAAGGGCAAGAGCTTCAACCACACCACCATATTTGACAGCTGATGCAGCTGTGACTTTGTGGTCAGCTTGGATAGCTGCAAATTGAGCAAAGTTAGATTTAATAAGATCAAAGTCAATTTCTTGTGCCAATGCTTGACCTGGGATGTAGTATATATTTTCACCAGCAGCTTTAAATTCTGGAGAAAGGACCTTACGGCTATCTGCAGTTGTAACACCAAAAGCAACCAAGGTTGGTGGTACTGTCAATTCTTCAAAGGTACCAGACATCGAGTCTTTCCCACCGATAGATGGCAAACCAAGTTGAATCTGAGCTTCGATGGATCCAAGAAGAGCTGCTACTGGTTGACCAAAACGCTCTGCTTGTTTATCCATCCGCTCGAAGTATTCTTGATAAGAGAAACGAGCCTTAGACCAGTTTGCACCAGCAGCAACCAAACGAGCTGTTGCTTCGATTACTGCATAGGCAGCGCCATGATATGGAGACCATTCTGCTACATAAGGGTTGAATCCTTGCGCCATAACAGAAGCAGTTGTTGTCACGCCATGTTGGACTGGCAATTTCTGTACAGAAGCTTCCGTTGGTGTGATTTGGTAGCGACCACCGAGTGGATGATTGACTGTTGAACGACCAACTGAACTATCAAAGATGGTTTGTAAACCTTTTTGACTGGCATGGTTAAGGTCAGCCAAGACTTCAAGAGTATCAGCTTCAAGGGTTTCAGCAGATGTTTGACGTTCTTCTGGAAGCTTGACATCCTTGTCAACCACCTTAGCATCTACAACCACACGTACACCGTTTGTATCAAGGAAACGACGTTCCAAATCAACGATGGTTTCACCATTCCAGTGCATGACAAGATTTGGTTTTTCAGTCACTGTCGCAACAACAACAGCATCAATATTTTCTTTGTTACATTCAGCAACGAAGGCATCTACATCTTCTGGACGAACCACTACGGCCATACGTTCTTGAGATTCAGAGATGGCAATTTCTGTACCGTTCAAACCTTGGTATTTCAATGGCACTTTGTCTAGATCAATTTCAAGACCATCTGCCAATTCACCGATAGCCACACAGACACCACCAGCACCAAAGTCATTTGATTTCTTGATCAGACGTGTCACTTCCCCATTACGGAAAAGACGTTGAATCTTCCGTTCTTCGATGGCATTCCCTTTTTGAACCTCAGCACCAGCTGTCTCAACAGATTCAACCGTTTGAACTTTAGAAGAACCTGTCGCACCACCGACACCATCACGTCCAGTCTTACCACCAAGCAAGATAATCACATCACCTGCTTCAGGTTTTTCACGGACCACATTTTCCTTAGGAGCCGCACCGACAACGGCACCTAGCTCCATACGCTTAGCAACGAAACCTGGGTGGAAGTATTCACGAACATAAGTTGTCGCCAAACCAATTTGGTTACCGTATGAAGAATAACCGTGAGCCGCTGTTTTAGAGATCACTTGTTGTGGCAACTTACCAGCGCGAGTTTCGGCAATTGGAGCTGTAATATCACCAGCACCTGAGATACGCATAGCTTGGTAAACGTAGGAACGACCTGACAATGGGTCACGAATGGCACCACCGATACAAGTAGCCGCTCCACCAAATGGTTCAATCTCCGTTGGGTGGTTGTGAGTCTCGTTCTTGAACATGAGAAGCCATGGCTCTTTCACCCCATTGACATCCACTTCAATTTCAACTGAGCAGGCGTTGATTTCATCAGACACTTCCATGTCATCCAAACGACCATTAGCACGCTCATAACGGCCAAAAATAGTTGCCATATCCATCAAAGTTTGAGGTTTTTCTGTACGTCCCAACTCATCACGCATGGCAATATACTTGTCATAAGTCACTTGCAATTGTTTTTCAAATTTAGAAGCTGAGAAGTCGATGGTTTTCAACTCAGTTTCGAAAGTTGTGTGACGGCAGTGGTCAGACCAGTAAGTATCCAACACCTTCAGCTCAGTCTCAGTTGGTACACGTCCAATAGATTTGAAGTAATCTTGAATGAAGAGAAGGTCATCCACTTCCATTGCCAATCCTTGCTCAGCCTTATACTGTGCAAAATCTTCTGCCGTATAAGTTTCAAAGAAATCCAAGCTTGGAATGGTCTTGTCAGACTCAGAGAAATCCTGTTTCGCAATGCCAACAGTGATATCTTTGAAACGAGAATCCACTGGGTTCAAAAGGTAGTTTTTGACAGCTTCCAACTCTTTCGCATCAATATCCTTGTTAACCAAGTACAGTTGCGCTGTGTTCACTGTTACATCATTTGAACTACCAAGCAAACAGCAAAGCTTCTTGTGAAGATGCCGCACGTTGGTCAAATTGACCAGGCAAACTTTCGATCGCAAAGAAAGCATATTTCTCAAGATCAGCCTGAACCGTAGCTTCATCCAAAACAGTATCGGTCACTTGCTCAGAGAAGATATGTTTTTCCGCACGCGCAAACAAGTCCTCTGCCAAATTAAAGACATCGTAAACCTGAACAATCCGAAGATCCTTCAACGTTTTCAACTGAAGATTATGCTGTAATTCTTTTACTAAAGAGTCCGATTTCACACGAAAATCAGCTTTTTTCTCAACGAAAATACGTTTATCCATTTTATTTCCTTTATTTCTATTCAAACATGTTATCGAAGACGAAGGTTTTCGTATTCAACAGGTACAAGTCTTGCAACTTTCTCGCAACCTGAACGAAGGTTTTCCGTTTCAAAAAGATTACTTCAAGCCTTGTAATTTCTCCAACACAACCTGATATACATCCGTTAAACTGCCCAAATCTCTACGGAAAACATCCTTGTCCATATGGTGCCCTTCCGCATCCCAAAGGCGGCAGTTGTCTGGTGAAAATTCATCTGCCAAGATAATCTTGCCATCCTTATCAAAACCAAATTCCAATTTGAAGTCAATCAAAGCGAAGACCAATTTGTGCAAACCAATCTTTCAGCAATTCATTGATACGACGCGTTTCTTCCTTGATATAAGCAATTTGTTCATCATTGGCAATATCCAAGAACTTCACATGCTCATCATTGATGAATGGGTCATCCAACTCATCGTTCTTGTAGTAAAATTCAACGATTGGAGTTTTCCAAGTCCAAACCTTCTTCCACGCCAAAACCGTTTAGAGAAAAGAACCTGCAGTCACATTACGAAGAACAACCTCCAAAGGAATGATGGTAACCTTTCTTGTTGAGTTGTTCGGTGTCAGAAATACGTTCGATAAAGTGCGTCGCCACACCCGCAGCATTCAATTTTTTTCAAAAAAATAAGAGACGAAATCTGATTATTCAGCACACCTTTTACCCTCAATGGTCTCTTTGCGAGCTCCATTTCAGCATAGTTGCCTGATCCTTGTAGACCGACTTAATCACATTTTCGTCTTCTGTAGTATAGATATCTTTAGCTTTTCCCGTATAAATAAGTTTACTGGACATTTTATTGTTCGCCTTTCGTATTACTTTACATCATTCTAACACAACAGACACTAAAAATCAAATATTTCACGAACTATATTTGATATCATATCTGAAAAAGTACAGAAAAATCGCAAACGAATTTTCATTTGCGATTTTCTAAGATTGATTTGAGTTAGAAATGAGAACTTTATTCTTGTTTCAAAAACGATCAAGATAGTAGCGTAAAAAACTCTTCCTACCTGTAATCATAGTCAAACGACCTTCAAGTCCATAACGAAGTTTTTCTGCTTGTTCAGCATTCAAATCCGTCTCTGCCTCTAATTTAAAGAAATTACCTTTTTCTGTCTGAGTCGCACTGGTATCGATATTCGTAATCTTGGATGTCAACACTAGCTGCTTATTCGCATCCGTTACCGTTGTAAATCGTACCTCATTTCCATGCTTGAGACCAGCCACTTCCTTAGAACTGATATAAGCTGTTAGTTTTGCCTTCCTCTCTCTAGCCAACTGCGGAAAAAGGTGAGCGAGGATAGTTCCTTCTGGAATGATGGTAGATCGACTATGCTCAGGATTCAAATGTAGAACACCATCTTCTGTTGCTGTAATTTTTCCCCTTCTCTAAAAGATTTCCATGAATCTTTTTACCCGACTCACTTCAAGAATTTTTCTGATCCAAAGAGCGTTAATTCCTGGCCTACCTTGGCTAGGTTGCTGAGATTTTAATGATTCCAACTGACTTCCCTAATCCAGATGCATAAGCTTGCTGGGCTCCTGAACCTGCATACTGTACTCGATAACCTGCAAGAGTTGACTCCAACTGAGTGATTTGAGCATCTAGCTGAGATAAGGCCTGCTGTTTGGCTTCTGATCCCTGCTCTTTTGTTGACTGATAAATGGCATAAGCTGGATGATCACTCTCTAAGTGTCCATCACCCTGAATAGCAGACTTGGCTTGCTGATATTCTTTAATTTTGGACTGGGTTTCACCGATGAGATTGCCTAACTCTGCCTGACTACCACTGGCTGCTGCATTTTTGAGATGATATACTAGCATTTTTGTTGCTCAACCTGACTCCGCAGACTAGCAACTTGATTTAGATAATCTAAAAACTATGCTGATAGCGAAATTTATCTGTTTCAGGAAATTGATCACTTCCTGCTTGAAGGCTTGCTTTTAAATACTCCAGTTGAAGTTTCTGATCCTTGAGCATTTCCAACTGACTAGCATAATTTTCTGCCTGAACCGCTTCTGCCCCTCTTGGTATTGAACCAGAAGATCTCCCCTTCTTGACTAACTTATTTTCTTCCAAATGATTGGCAAGAATGCGATTGTTGCTAGTTGACTGGATATTTGCAAGGATACGAGCAGGTTCTACAGTAGCTCCAGCTGTCAAGCTTATCTCCCTTTGTGCAAAGATTGAAAAACGATCAGGAACAAAAACAAGATAAAAACTTGGAAAAAAATCACATAACTAGAAAAAGATTATGGTAACGACGATTGTAAAACTCAGCACTTTTCTAAAAATTCTGATTGCATCTTTTTCTCCTCTTAACTATTCACCAGATGGGCGTAAAAAGCCACCCTGAGCCAACAAATCTGCATGTGTTCCCTCTTCAACAATCTTGCCCTTGATCCAAAACGACAACCTTCTCTGTCCGCTCAGCAATGGTCAAAGCGGTGGGCGATGAAAATCAAGGTCTTATCCAAAGCCATGCAGATTATCGACAATTCGCTTCTCGGTCAAAAATATCCAGACTGCTGGTCGCCTCATCCAAGATCAAGACAGGTGCATCAGTCAAGAGAGCACGCGCCAGAGCGATCCTCTGACGTTGCCCACCTGAAATGCCCGCTCCATCCGAAGTCAATTCTGTCTGGTAATTCAGTGGCATGCGCTCAATATCCTTCCGAATCTCTGCCAACTCAACCGCTCGTCAAGATATCTTCCTGAGTCGTCCCTCCTTGGCTCCCAGGAGAAGATTGTCCAAAAATCGTTCCGTTAAAGACATAAGGCTGTTGAGGCGAGATAGTTGATATACTGGCGCAAGAGCCTTTTTATCAATCTGATTGAGATTGACACCACCCGAGACTAATCTCCCCTTGACTTGGGTCGTAAAAATTAACCATCATCTTGGCCAAGGTCGTCTTACCTGACCCTGAAATCCCCACAAAAGCCACTTTAGAACCTTGGGGAATGGTCAGATTGATATCCGACAAGACGTCTCGACCATAGCCATACTTGTAGGAAACCTGTTTGAAAGTCATCTCTCCTTCATCAAGCTCAAATTCTCAACTGTTTTTCTTTTTCCTCAAACTCAGATGCAACCAGATAAACTTCATTGAGACGGTTATTGGCTACCTGCGCTGTCTGAAGCTTTGGTTTGCAGATTGATGATATTCTCCAAAGGATTTGTAAAGTAAATAAGCAAGGTATTATAGGTAATCAACTGGCCCAAACTCATCTTATTATCCATGACTAGGAGAGCCCCCATCCAGAGAATACCAACATTGAGCAAGAGTTGGGCAAGCTTTTTCAGAGCCTTTTGCTGACTTTCTGCCCGACTGTAAGTAAAAGATTTTTCAGATAATCTACAAATTCCTTGTCAATCTTTTGATAACGGGAGCGTTCACTAGTCAAAGATTTAATAGTCTCAATGCCATTGATGTCCTCAATGATAGAAGAAGACAGAACTGCATTGGCTTCCATGGTATCCCGATTCATCTTTTCAAACGGCTTCATAAAAGCAAAGATAATCACTGTATAGATAGGAAGTGCCAATAAGGTCATGAAAAAGAGATTGGTATTTTGTGAAAATAAAACAAGAGAAATAATGACAACCGTTGACACATCTAGGAAAATCGAAAGAATAGTCGAAGCCAGCGCATCGATAATACTGTTAGCATCCGTGAAAACGAGACACGATTTCCCCTGTTCTGCGTGTCGCAAAGAAAGACATAGGGCAAAGTGAAAAACATGCTTGATGTAGGATAAAATCACATCAATCGACAAAGCGTTGCCCCAAAACAAGTAAGAGATACTCCTGAGCGTAAGACAAGATCTGCTGGAGAATATAAACGATAACCAGCCCAATAGAAATAATCCCCAGCGTCGAACGCATCTGATCTGGCACATAGGTATCAATGATAGACTGCAGATAGTAAGAACCCACAATGTTAATCAAGGTGACCAAGAGTGTTGCCAAAACGATATTGGCAATCAAAGCCACGCTGCTTTCACTAATATAGGGATAAAAGAGAGCAGACCATTCTTTTGATCCTTATGAGGCTTATAGTCTGGACTAGGTGCCATAAAAATAGTGATTCCTGTCCACTCCTTGGCAAAGCGCTCACGAGAAATCTTGGTCAGCTTAACACTAGGATCTGGATCAGCAATATGAATGTTGTTCTTGTCCCTGCCCAGTCACCACATAATAATGGAGCAACTTTCCCTTCCTTAAGCACATGAGCCACAAAAGGAAAAGTTACATCCGGCAAATCAAACAAGGTCATGTCCGCCTTTATTGCTCGCGTCTCAAAACCTATCTCCTCAGCAACCTTGACTAAGCCTAAAGCCGTAGTCCCATCCATGGTCGTCTTGGCCAACTCTCGCAAGTGAGCCAGAGAATAATAACTACCATAATAACCAAAGACCATGGCTAATGAAGCCACACCACAGTCCATCTGGTCTACCTGAGGACGATAATGCCGTTTACTAAATTTCATATCCTACTCCTTTTCCTAACAATCTCCAAAGAAAACTTTTGTAAGATTATTTTATCCAAACAAAAGCAAAAAGAAAATTATTTCTAAAAAAACAATATCTGCACCTGAACAGCACTTTTTCCTAAATAAAAATAGGTAGAACAAACATTCTACCTAAAATATATATTTATAAAGATTTCTTTTTCTTCCTAATTCCTTTGTCAATCATGTACAAAAACGATAATCGAAAACAGCGGTGGTACAATATAACTCTTTTTCACTCATTGTCAGCTGAAATCCCAGAGTTGCTAGTATCTTAAAAGATGAAAATATTCATTAAAAATAGAAAAACAAATACTAAAAATATCCTAAAATCTTCTTCATTTCTTTTTCTTCAACTTTCTAATTTCTACACCTATTTTATCACATTTTATCAAAAATACATGTAAAAACTCCAAATAAACTATAAACGATGCAATAGACACATCAAATGTACCTTTTGGACAAAGAAAATAGGTAGAACAAACGTCCTACCTAGAAAATATAATGATTAATATTTCTTATCTTTTCCAATTTTTACGATTTGCCACAAATTTTTTTAAATTAACGTCTACTTCCTAGATAACGTCCAAACATATAAGAAGTTCCTCTAAAAACACCCTCAAGCTACTGCTGTAGAAGTAGTAACAATGAAACCTCCCTTAGTTACAGCCAAGTCTTCCTCTGTCATAATAGCAAATTTTTTTATTCAGTTTCTTCATTTTTCATCTACTCCTTTTTAAACAATACTAGCTAATCCAATAGCTACTCCAACCAAAAGTCCTACTATCCCTGAGGCTGATATAATGATAGCCGCACATTCTTCTGAGATATTCATTTGATTTCTCCATTCTTTAGTTCTTATTCAATTGATAACAACTAAAGATGATTATTCAATAGCATTTGCCACATACTAATAATAATTCTCTTTAAACCTTGTCTTTACCTGAATCTAAATAGCTCATCATCAAAATAAGCATCGGAACAAATAACTCTGTTTGGAAATATTTTCAACATTAAAAGGTGATTACATTTAAATCTCCTAATATGCAAAGCACTCCAAAAATAATTAAAAAGGCTCCCATTACATTTTTAGTTTTTCATACAAGTTCACTTTTATTCCTTTTTAGTTCAACTAATGATTAGTTACTAATAGATCTTCTTTTTATTTTCTGAACTACACTTATATCCTACATAAAAACAGACCAAGTAGAATCGGATAGATTTCTGGATAAAACAAGGTATTGATCGGTTTTTCAAAATCAAATACGTTACAATATAGATAATGACTGACACGATAAAATATCCCTCAGCAAATCCCAATAAAAAAATTTT